>UEXY01000198.1_pt1 | contig 24234 bp, 25 predicted proteins | sample 4301061 | NCBI WGS metagenome assembly UEXY01 (sample SAMEA4773184, study PRJEB27434) | metagenome | biome: 2259; feature: agricultural soil; material: soil | place: USA | collected 2014-09 | depth 0.25 m | reverse complement strand
GCCGAGGAAATGGCCGCCAAGGTTCCGACAAAAATGCTGTTTCCGCTGGTAGTCTGTGTATTCCCATCGATAATCATGGTGATCATGGGACCAGCGGCGATTCAAGTCGTCCGCACGATACTTCCGATGCTAAATGGGCGGGCATGAGGGCTTCGTTGATTCACCAGGTCGCATGCCTCAGTATGTCGTACGCTTTCTACGCTTGCACATGCGGCGTCGGAATTGCATGGTTAGCGGCGGCGCCCCTTGAGCTGTAATCCGGGAGTGGGCTTTCAAGCTGGTGTTTGACCGCATAAACGTACAGCTCAAGGCGATTGATGACGTCCAGCTTGCGGTAAATGGACGTCAAATGATTGCGCAGGGTGTGTTCCGATATGAAGAGCCGCTGCGCGATCACTTTGTTCGATGCGCCGCTTTCCTCGACAATCACCTGAACGATTTTTCGCTCCCTGGCGGTCAGCGTCGCCTTCTTGTCCATTTCGGGATCGTGCCTGCGCGGCGCCTTTGCGTTGACGAATTGGCCGAATACCCGGCTGAGCGTGCCATGATCAAGCCATAGCTCGCCTTCATGCGTTTTCTCGATCGCCTTCAGTACCTGTTCCGCCGGTGCGTCCTTGCTCAACACACCTCGGGCGCCGCGAAGAACCGCCAAATCCAGCGTCGTTTGGTCGCGCTCTCCGGTCAGGATCAATGCGCGCGACACCGGGTTCGACAGCAGCGCGGGGAGGATGTCGAGCGCGCTTTTTTGACCCAGCCCGAGATCCAGCAAAATAACATCGGGAACCAGCTGCTGAACCTTGACAAGGGCTTCTTCGCAGCTCCTGGCAGTCCCGACTACCTCCATTCTCGGCCGTTCATTCTGGATCAGCTTGTCCAGTCCCCACAGCATCGTCTGGTGATCGTCGACCAGCATGACGCGAATGGTTTTTTGCGTGGAGTTCATCGTTGCGCCTCTTTAAACGGGTATTTCGATGTGCACGACAGTGTTGCCGTTTGCCGCCAGCTTTACGTGCGCCTTGCCGCCCAGCGCGGCGGTCCGTTCCGCAATTGACCGTGGAGTGAACGGCATCAACTGCGTCTCAATGCTTTCATTTTCAATTTGAATATTGAGCCACCCATTTGCACATTGGAGTTTGATGAATCCCCGCTGCGCGACCGTATGTTTGCAGATATTGCTCAAGCCCTCGCGCACGACATGCAATACTTCCGCGGTCAGTCGATCGCTGATGTTAAGCGCACCCTCCATGCTGACCGCAATATCGATGCCGTAGAACTCCTTGACCTGCGCTACCTGTCGTCGCAGCATCACGAGAAATATCTGCTCAGCTTGCCCCAGTCCGTTTTCAAATGATCCAACATAGCGGCGCAAGTCGGCGATGACCTGCACTGCCATTGCCGCCAGTTTGTCGAGATCCTCGATAAGGGGATTGTCTGCGGCAGCCTTCTTGCGAACGGCGCTCAACCCCAGTTTCAAGCCGATATACGGTTGAATCGCCGTATCGTGAAGATTCAAGGCGATCTTTTGCCGCTCTTGCCGGGCGGCTTCCGAGGCCATCCGGTCGAGAAGCTGGATATTCTCGATAACCGGAAACGCCTGTGCGGCGATTTGATTTAAGAACAGCGCATCCCCTTTGCCGAATCCGCCTTCCAGCGAAGTCACATAAATACGGCCTTCTTCCTTTCTCAAGGACAAGGGCGCAGTGATAAAGGAATCCGTTTCCAGAAGCTCGGCCAGATGCTCGCCGCTTTGGCCATCGTCTCTGACCCATCGAGCTGTGGTGCTGTCATAAAGCGCAGGCCCTTCAAGCAGATGCGACGCAAACCAGTATGGCCGGCTGTACGCGACGATATGGTCTTGCGAAAAGGCCATGAGCGGCGCTGCTGCTTCCTCGCTAATGTGCTCGGCGGTGATCGATTGCTTGGCGTTGCATTTCTTTATCGTGCGCAGTGAATAGGTGTCGGACTCCCTGTCGCGCATCACCAAAATACAGCTGCTGCCCTTGAAAAAATCTTTTGTCTTTTCCAGAACGGAAGTAATGGTGTGATCGACGCCGAAACGCGGATTGGACAATCGGCTTACATCGCGCAGCAGGGCCAGCCGGCGCTTTAATGCTATTGTCGTTTCCCCCCAATATGCGCTGATGTAGCCGAAGGTCAGCAGAAAGGCGAGGCGTAGCAACAGGCGGGGAAAATCGCGCTCCGGATCCGATGCCATGCCGCACGCGGCGAACAGTGCTGTTGACGCGAGCGTAACTCGCGCACCTTCTCCGAAACCCCAGCGGAAGGACGAAGTGAGAATGGCGAAAAAAAAGAAAAGGAAAAAAAAGCTGTTGTCGCCACCGGTATAAAAAACGATCAATGCATACCAACAGACATCCAGCCAATGGACCAGTTTGCCTTGCGCAAACGGTCGATTCAGTTGTGAAAGGGTGCAAAGAAACGCACTATGAAAGGCATAGCCGGAAAAGAGAATCCAGGTAAAACTGTTGACGCCGCTCAAGCCCGACGGATCGATGAAAATGGTCAGTAATACTGAAAATGACAATGCCAGCCGCATCCAGTCGACGATCGGCGCGTCGGTCGCCTCTACCGTAAGGCCCGAGGCAATTTCGTTTTTTTTCCTCATCGCATGTAAGCGGAGTGTTCGTGTGTGTTGAATCTGACGTGCTGCCCATTTCCTTACCGCCGGAATTTTTCCTGGCAGTAAGAATCGTATGGTATTTGACTGGATGGAAGCAGTGTTGACGCCAATTAAGAGTCGATGGGTTTTAGGGGATAACATCGCCCGAAAATTGACTTGGGCGTTGCATGCATTGGTAAAGACCCAGCCCGCCTTGACGGTGTGTTCCCGCTATCGGTTCAAATCAGCTTGAAAGCGGCAGGCGCAACAAGAGTAAGGCCGGAAAGCAGCAACAGCAAAAGCAGCAGCTTGCGAAAGGCCGTTTCCGGAACTGCGCGGTAGACCTTCTCGCCACACCATGACGAAACGATGACCGCCGGTGCCACCGCCGCAAGCATTTGCCAGGTTTCGCCGGTGATTGCCCCGCTCATTGCGTAGATGGCCGAGGTCAATACGGCGATGAGGAAAAACAGCGGCTGGAAGGTGGCGCGCTGGATGCTTTTGTCCCAGCCGCGAAGTGCACACCAGATGACAGGCGCCGGGCCGGATAGCCCGCCTAGTCCGCCCATCACTCCGGATATCAGACCCACCGTGCCGTCGGCAAATTTTCCGCTGCTTTTGAGTTTCGGCATATCGGCGATGACCAGCATCGCCAGGCAGTACGCGATCAGGACTATGCCGACTCCGACCCTGAAGATGCTTTCGTTCAATTGGTGGAAGATGGATATTCCGATCGGCACCCCGATCACTCCGCCGACAAGAAAAGGGCTGGTGCGGGAAAGACTGAAATGTTTCTTGATGGTGTGGCCGGATGCTATTTGGCCCACCAGCGAACTGCATAGCACCAGTGGCACGAGTACCTGCGGCTCCACCAGCCAGACCCAGATGGCGGTGGCAATCAACGCATAGGCGAATCCCGACAGGCCTTGTATGAATCCGGCGAGTACTGCTCCGGCAATGATTTGGAGGATAAGCGGGGTCATCGGCTTGAAAGTAAAGTCGGCATGAATGCGTATGTATGAGAGGCGAATCGGTGGCGACGCAACGCGGGTCGGCGGATTTCGCGGACCACGCCGGTCGTGCCATGAAGCGGGGCCGGTGCGCGCCTTTGCGCGATCGCGCATCCGCGCGGTGCGGCCGCGCTAGGCGGGCGCACGAAACTACGCTTGCTGCGGCAGGGCTTGCAGTGTTTCGCGGAGCCGGACGATATGCGCGCGCGCGGCGCGCTCGCTGGCATCCGGGTCGCCGCTCTCGATTCCCTTGAAGATGGCCCGATGATCCGCCAATGCTTGCTCGCGTCCTACGCTAACCCGGGTAAACATCGCGATCCGCACCTTCGACTGAATGTCATCAAGCATGCGCGTCAGCTCCGGATTGTCGGTGGCGTCGCGTATCAGGCGGTGGAACAGCACGTCCGCTTCGCGGAAGGCGGTGGTATCGGCTTTGGCGGCCGCCGTTTCGTGCTGAAGCAGTACCGCATGTAATTCCTGCACCAACTGCGGGGTCGCATGCTCGGTTGCCAAGCGGGCAGCGAGGCCTTCGAGTACTTCCCGCAATTCATATAGCCGCACCAGTTCGTCACGGCTAATGGAGGCCACGACGGCTCCGCGCCTCGGTTCTTCCAGGGCCAGGCGTTCCTGTGTCAGCCGCAGCACGGCTTCGCGGATCGGGCTGCGGCTGACGCCAAGCTTGTCCGCCAGCGCGGCTACCTTGAGGCGGGTACCGGGGCTTAATTCTCCAGAGAGAATTCCATCCCGCAACTGCTCATAGACGGCATCGACAATGCGCTTCGGTGTTAACGCTCTCATGTTGGCTCCCTCTTGGCGATCGGCATACACATACAAAAATGTAACGATGCATTGCATTTTACATGTAATTTGATTGACACGCTACATTTTACATGTAAAATGTAATCCACGCATAAGGCAGTGCTACGGTTCACACATCGCAAGGCAGTCAATTCTAAGGAGACAAATGTGGAGTTCTTTCGCGTCACTCATACGGATTCGTTCCGCAAATACAGTATTTCAAATTGTTTTGCCTCGATGAGGGCGCGGGCCTCGGCCGTGCTGCCTGCCGTCCTCGGTGGCATTGTGCTTGCAGCGGCGGCTGGCGCTGTCGCTGCGCAGACGCCTTCCGGTAAGGGCGCTACCGTGCGCTACCAAAAATACAATTCGTTCGGCGAATTGCTGTTTATCGTTGCCGAGGAGCGCTTCTGCGCGAAGTACGCGCTCAAATGCACCGGTTTGATGATTCCTTCCGGCCCGCTCGGCATTCAGTCCCTGCTCGGCAATAGTCTCGAGATCGGCCAGATATCGACTGACGCCACCATCCGTGCGATTTCCAACGGTGCCGACGTCCGGGTCGTCATGGGCGCGATGTCGCGCGTCCCGTTCCACGTGGTCGCCAGGACCGACGTCAATCTGCCGAACAAAAAAGCTGGCTACCCGGCGGTGATGCAGGACTTCAAGGGCAAGCGCATCGGCGTCACCGCGCGCGGCGCCGGGGTGGAGCTGGTGTTCGACCTGATGCTACGTTCGGCGGGAATGTCACCGAGCGACGTCACCTATGTCCCGGTCGGCGGGCCGCCGACCGCCTATGGCTCGATGAAATCGAAGCAGATCGACGGACTGGTCCTGTTCCAGCCGCTGCCGGCCATGTGCAAGACCTCCGACGTCTGCGAAACCGTATTGGACCTGTCGCAGGGGCAGGGGCCGCAGTCGGTGAAAGACCTCACCGGCGCCGGCGCGACCATGGTCGCCAAGCGCGAGTATCTCGAGCAAAACCCGGAAGTCATGCGCGCGTTCGTGGCGGCCATCCAGGACGCCGAGCGCTACCTGCTGGATCCGGCGAATTACGAGGACGTCAAGGCGATCTCCAAACGGCACATCAAGCTCGACGTGCCCAACGCCGATCAGATTTTCGATATCTCGTTGAAGGAATGGATCTCCAACACCGACACCCGCGTCAACCGCGCCGCCATCCAGAAATTCGTCGACCTGCTGCATGAGCGCAATCTCATCGCGCAGCGCCTCGATCCGAAGACGATCGTATGGAGCAATGCCCCGGGGCGCTGAATCATCATGGAACAAGCTATGCGACGCATGTCGGAAACGGTAGTGGTAATGAATGAAGTGCGCGACAGAGTGGCCGACCGCGGGCAAGCCGCAGTCAACGTCGATCGGGCCACGATCCGGTTTGGCGAGGTGACCGCGCTCACCGGCGTGTCGCTGAACGTCGCGCGCGGCGAGTTCGTCTCCATCGTCGGGCCCAGCGGATGCGGTAAGACCACGCTGTTGAACTATGTAGCCGGCCTACTGCCCAACGAGGTCCTTCAGTCGGGCTCGATCACCGTCCTCGGGGATGTGCCGCGCGAAGGCCGGCCCGAGCTCGCCTACATGCTTGCCCGCGACAGCCTGCTGCCGTGGCGAACCGCGTTGGGGAATGCCGAGTTCGGCGCGGAAGCGCGCGGCGTGCCCAAAGACAGCCGGCGCGAAAAGGCGCGCAAGCTGCTGGCACGGGTAGGGCTGGGCGCTTTCGAGAATGCTTACCCGAAGGCCTTGTCGCACGGGATGCGCCAGCGTGTCGCGCTGGCCCGCACCTTCTGCCTCGGGGCCGACCTGCTGCTGATGGATGAGCCTTTCGGCGCGCTCGACGCGCAAACCAAGATGCAGCTAGAAGAGCTCCTGCTGGAGTTATGGCAGGAATCCGGCAGCACCGTGCTGTTCATCACCCACGACCTGAGCGAAGCCATCGCGCTCGGCGACCGGGTGATCGTGATGGCGCCGCGTCCCGGCAGGATCGTCGCCGACGTCAGGATCGACCTGCCGCGGCCGCGGCGGATCGCCGCGCTGCAGACCGACCCGCACTATCACGAGCTGTACGCAGGAATCTGGACCAGCATGGAGAAAGCATTCGCATCATGAAGCCGACAAATCAACACCCGCAAACTGGCGCCATTGCCATCATGCGGATCGCAGTGACCGTCGGCGTGTTCCTGCTATGGGAGTGGGCGAGCCGCACGGGTTGGATCGATGCCGCACTGGTCGGGCGGCCGAGCGGCATATTCCAGTCGCTGGTCAAGGGCCTGTTCAAGGAAGGCGACGTTTGGAAAGAGTTGGGATGGACGCTGTCCGCGACCTTCTTCGCGTTTTTTCTCGGCTCCCTCGCGGCGCTCCTGGTCGGCATGCTGTTCGTGCTGCTTCCGACGCTGGAGAAAGTGCTCGATCCCTTGCTGGCGGCGCTCAACGCCATGCCGCGCATCGCCTTGGCGCCGCTGCTGATCGTCTGGTTCGGCCTCGGTATGGGCTCGAAGATCGCGATCGGTTTCAGTCTTACGTTCTTCATCGTGCTGCAGGCTGCGGTAGCTGGCGGACGCGGCATCAACCAGGACCATGTCACGCTGGCGCGCACGCTCGGCCTGAGCCCGACGAGGCTGTTCTGGAAGGTCACCATGCCCGGCGCGGTGCCGGTGATGTTCGCCGGACTCAGACTGGGGTTGGTGGCTGCGCTGCTCGGCGTCGTCGGCGGCGAGATCATCGCTTCCGAAAGGGGCCTGGGCCAGAAGGTGTCGTACCTCGCCGCCGCATTCGACATGAACGGCGTCTGGTCGCTGTTGTTCGTGCTGGCGCTGGTCGGCGTGCTGCTTGCCTGGGCGCTCGACCGGCTCGAGGCGCGTTTGCTGCGCTGGCAATAGCGTGCCGGCGATTTGAAACTGATTAATCAAGAGAGAGATTCGAATGGAAACAATGATCGATCTTAAGCGGCTGGTCGACACCGAGCGCGGTAACCTGTCGCCGCTCGTGTACACCGATCCGACTGTGTACCAGCTGGAACGCGATCGCATTTTCGGCAGGTCCTGGCTGTTTCTGGGGCACGAAAGCCAGGTCGTCAAGGCCGGAGATTTCTTCACCAGCTACATGGGCGAGGATCCGGTGGTCGTGGTTCGCCAGAAAGACGGCTCGGTGGCAGCATTCCTCAACCAGTGCAGGCATCGCGGCATGCGGATCTGCCGCACCGACGTCGGCAACGCGCGCGCCTTCACTTGCAGCTATCACGGCTGGAGCTACGATATGGCGGGCGATCTGCAGGCCGTTCCGCACGAAAAGCAGTACGGCTGCGATTTCGACAAGCAGGAATGGGGTGCAAAGAAGATTCGCAGGCTGGAATCGTACAAGGGATTGCTGTTCGCGAACTGGGACCTCGACGCCAAGCCGCTGGTCGAGCACCTTGGCGCGGCGGCGTATTACCTTGACGGTCTGGTCGACCGGCTGGACGGCGGCACCGAGGTCGTCGCCGGCGTGCACAAGTGGGTGATCGACTGCAACTGGAAAATGCCAGCCGAGCAGTTCGTCAGTGACATGTATCACGCCGCCACCAGCCATGTGTCCGCGATCCAGGCTTGCATGACGGAGAATTACGATCCGGCCGTGCATAGCATGGACCAGCGCGACGGCATGCAGTTCTGGACCGACGAAGGCCACGGCGGTGGCTACTTCCATGCCGAGCGCCCGAACCCGTCGTTGTGGCTGGAGCCGCGCGCCAAGGCGTGGCTCATCGATACCTACGAGGAAGCGCGCGACCGGATCGGACATCACCGCGCCGCGCGGGTGAGTGGCCACAACACGCTGTTCCCCAATTTTTCCTGGCTCAACGGCACCAACACGATTCGCGTATGGCATCCGCGCGGCCCCAACCAGATCGAAGTGTGGGCTTGGGTGCTGGTCGACCGCAAAGCGCCGCCCGAGGTCAAGGATGCGTTCCGGCGCGGCGCGTTGCGCGCGTTCGGCCCGTCCGGCATGCTCGAGCAGGACGACGGCGAAAACTGGGTGGAAGTGCAGAAGGTGATGCGCGGCGGCATGGCGCAGACTTCCGAGCTGTGCTACCGCATGGGCCTGGGTGCGCCGGAGCAGACGGTCGACGGCGTGGGCGGACACCACGGCCCGCTGTTTTCCGACATGGCGGCGCGCAATTTCTATCGCCGCTGGGCGGAGCTGATGAATTCCCCACCTTCAAGGCGTGAGCCGATTGCCATGCATCGCGCCGGCACATGCGGAGGTAGCCATGACTGACGCAACGATGATCGCCGCGCCCTTTGTCGCGGACAGCATCCAGATCCGCATCCAGCAGTTTCTCGCATATGAAGCGGAGCTTCTCGACGATCGCAAATTCCGCGACTGGCTGGAACTGTTTGCCGACGATACGCACTACTGGATGCCGGTACGTGCCAGCCGTACGCCGCGCGAACGGCATCTCGAACTTTCCGCACCGGACGGACTGGCGACATTTGACGAATTCAAGGCGGACCTGGAACAGCGCATCCGCAAGATCGAGACCGGCAAGGCATGGGCGGAGGAACCGCCATCGCGCACCCGGCATTGCGTATCCAACGTGCGGGTACGCCTATCCGAGGGCATGTATGCGGTGCGCAGCAACATCATCGTGTTCCAGAGCCGCGCCGAGCGCGACGAACACTGGTTCGTCGGCGAACGGTTCGACGTGCTGCAGGACGCTGACGACGCGCCGCTGGGCTTGCGCATCAAGAGCCGCAAGATCGTGCTCGACCACACCACGTTGCTCGCGCCAAGCGTGAGCATCTTTTTCTGACATCGCAAGGAATATATATGGACGTACTAGACATGGAAATCACCGAAGCGTCGACCTCGAAGTTCGCGGAGATCGACGGCGTTACCCTGCACTATCACGAGGCCGGCTCCGGCGAAACCCTGGTGCTGCTGCACGGCGGCGGGCCGGGCGCTTCTGCCTGGAGCAACTTCAAGCAAAACCTGGCGCCGCTGTCCGAACGTTACCGGGTATTGCTGGTGGATCAGCCCGGCTACGGCCGCAGCTCGAAAGTGATTCCGGAGAACGAGGCGCGCTCGCATATGGCGGCGCGGCTGCTGGTCGGCCTGCTCGATCATCTGGGGATCGAGCGCGCACACATGGTCGGCAACTCCTTCGGTGGACGCACCGCGCTCAACGTCGCGCTCATGTGGCCGGAGCGTGTCGATCGCCTGGTCCTGATGGGTCCGGCCGGCGGGAGTCTCAACATCTTCTTCCCCGAGCCGACCGAAGGTATGAAGCATCTTCACAACTTCTTCTCGGCGCCGGGCCCGAGCCGTGATCGCATGCGCGAACTGATCCGCACCTTCGTGTACGACCAGTCGCTGGTCAGCGAGGAGCTGGTCGAGGAACGATATGCGGCGGCGGTCGAACCCGAAACACGGCAGTTTTACGAACATTTCCTGTCGAAGCCGGACAGCCGCGAACCGCAAATCTGGCGCGAGATCGAAAAGGTTCAGCACCGAACCCTGCTGGTCTGGGGCCGCGACGACCGGACCAATCCCTACGAAGGCGGACTATTCATGCTGAAGCGCATGCCCAATGCACGCCTGCATGTGCTGCCGCGCTGCGGCCACTGGGTGCAGATGGAGCAACGCGACGAATTCAATGCGTTGCTGGACAACTTCCTTTCCCAACCCTGAGCGAAACGACGACTGGAGCATGACATGAGAGTTGCTGCGCTTGGCTATCTAGGATTCACGACTGCCAAACCGCTCGCCGAATGGGCGCGCTTCGCCACCGGCATCCTCGGCGCGTCGGCGGAGGAACGCGACGGCGCGCTGCGCGTGCGCGTCGACGAACGAAATTTCCGGGTAGAGGTGACCCGGGCCGATACCGCTGGCCTGTCGTTTGTCGGTTGGGACGTCGGCAACGATCGTCATTTGCACGAGCTGCGGCAGCGGCTCTCGGCCGCCGGAGTGGATGTTCGCAGCGGAACTGCGGAGGAGTGCGCGCGCCGAGGCGTCCTGGAATTGATTGCCTGCCGCGACCCCGCAGGTAATGCGTTGGAACTGTTCTACGGACAGATGTGCCCGCGCGAGCCGTTCGTCTCGCCGCTGGGAGTGCGCTTCGTCACCGGCGAACTGGGCCTCGGGCACATCGTGCTGCGGGTCGGAAACTACGACGCGGCGTTGCGCTTCTACCGGGAGTTGCTCGGTTTTGATCTAACCGACGTGTGGGCAGGCGACGGCGGATCGGCGGTATTCATGCACTGCAATCCGCGCCACCACAGCCTTGCGCTGCGCAGCGGCGACAGCGGCTCCGAGCTGATTCATTTCATGCTCGAGGTCGACGACCTGGATGCCGTGGGGCTGGCCTCGGAACGCGGCCGGGATCTGCTCAGCCGTACCCTGGGGCGCCATTTCAACGACCAGATGCTGTCCTGTTATTTCAGAACGCCTTCCGGTTTTGAAGTGGAGTACGGCACCGGCGGCCGCAAGCTCGATACCAATACCTGGCTCGCCGGCCAGATCGACAGCCCGAGCGGCTGGGGCCATCAACGCCTTTCCATCAGCGAGGCATCGAAATGAGCGAGATCAATCGCCTGCGTGCCTGTTCGGTCGCCGACATGAACGACGGCGACATGCTGCGCGTGGAAACCAATCCTCCCGCGGCCGTGTACCGCGTGGGCGAGGAGTTCTACGCCACCGAGGCGACCTGCACGCACATGGAGTCGTGCCTGACTGAAGGTTACCTGGACGGTGACGTCGTCGAGTGCGCGCTGCATGGTGCCCGGTTTTGCGTACGCACGGGGCGCGCGCTGTCTCTGCCCGCGACTATTCCACTGCGTGTATTCAAGGTCAGCGTCAGCGACGACAGCGTGTTCCTGGAAATTCCAGCCGGAGAAAGTCAGCCATGACGCGCGTACCGGGCACGATCGCGGTGGTGGGCGCAAGCCTGGCCGGAGCGCGCGCGGTCGAAGCGCTGCGCATCAAGGGCTTCGACGGAAAAATCCTGCTGATCGGAGAGGAACAGCTGCGGCCGTATGAGCGGCCGCCGTTGTCCAAATCCGCACTGGTCGATCAAGCCGCGCCGGAACCGCAGTGGGTGCATGCCGCCGATTACTACGCGGCAAACGGAATCAGCCTGATCACCGGCGAAACGGTGACGCACATACAGCCGGGTGCCAAGGCTACGCTGGCGCTCGCGAGCGGTGGCAAGCTGGAAGCCGATGCTGTGCTGCTGGCCACCGGCGGGCGGGCGCGCCGCCTGAGAGGCAGCGGCGACATCGAGCAGGTCTATTACCTCAGGGACTGGGACGACGCGATGCGATTGCGTCAATCGCTGCGCGCCGGCGCAAAAGTCGTCGTGATCGGCAGCGGCTTCATCGGCGCGGAGGTGGCCTCCAGCGTCGCAGCGGTCGGCTGCAAGGTGGAAATCATCGAAGCGCTGCCGTCGCCGTTCGCGGCCGTTGCCAGCCCGCACGTGCGCGAAGCGCTGGCCGCCGCGCACCAGCAAGCAGGCGTGCGGATGCACATCGGCGTGACGATTCGCTCCATCACCGCATGCGGTCAGGGCGTGCAGATCACTACCGACACCGACCAGCGCATCGCGGCGGACATGGTGGTGGTCGGGATCGGACTGGAGCCGCGCACCGAGCTGGCGGAAGCTGCCGGCGCCGCCGTCGATCGCGGCATTCTCGTCGACCGTCGATACCGGACCGCGGTGCCCGGCCTGTATGCCGCGGGCGATGTGGCGACCATGACGGATGAGGCCGGAAATAGACGCCGCGCCGAGCATTGGCGATCCGCGCAGGAGCAGGGCGCGGGCGCGGCATGCGCGATGCTCGGCGCAGAACCGCCGCCGCTTCCGGTGCCGTGGTGCTGGTCAGATCAATATGCGCATCGGCTGGAAATCGCCGGCCGTCCCGATCGAAACGACCAGCAAATCGTGCGCTGCATCGGCAGCGCCGAGCTGTGCACTTTCCATTTGCGCGACGGCGTGCTGGTCGGCGCCACCGGCTTCAATGCAAGCCGGCTGGTGCGCGCGGCGATGTCGCTGATTGGCAAAGGCGCGCGCCCCGATCCCGACCAGCTGGCCGACGTCGGACGACCGCTGAACAAGGTTGAATTGCGTGAACCGCTTCCACTTCAGGAGGGGCATCAACATGCGTAGACTCGATGGCACCGTCGCGCTCATCACCGGCGCCGCCGCCGGACTCGGCCTGGCACTGACCCGGCGCTTCGTCGAGGAAGGCGCGCGCGTCACGATACTGGACCGTTCGGCGGAGCGGATTGCCGCGCTGCGGGACCAGCTCGATCCGAATGTCGTGCTGCTGGTGCAGGGCGATGTCACGCAGTATGCGGCGAACGAACGCGCGGTCGGCGCCACCCTGGAAAAGTTCGGGCGGCTGGATGTATTCATCGGCAATGCCGCGCTCTGGGATTTCTCGACCTCGCTAATGGACTTGTCGCCGGACGTGATCGATGCGGCATTCGACGAACTGTTCGCTGTCAACGTCAAAGGCTACCTGCTCGGTGCAAGGGCGGCGGCGCCGGCGCTGATCGACAGCCGTGGATCGATGATATTCACGCTCTCCAACGCGGCGCTGTATGCGGGCGGCGGCGGTCCGCTGTACACCGCCTCCAAGCATGCCGGCGTCGGCCTCGTCAAACAGCTGGCGCATGAACTGGCGCCGAAGGTGAGGGTGAACGCGGTCGCGCCGACCGGCATGCCGACCGAGCTGGTCGGACCGAAGTCGTTGGGTTTGCACCAGCGGATCATGCGCGAGAACTGGGACGGCGACGCGTTCGCGTCGCGGGTCCCGCTCGGTTTTGTTCCGCAAGCGGAGGACTACACAGGCCCCTACGTGTTGCTCGCATCGGGGCGGGACGCGAATACGGTCACCGGCGTGGTGCTGCCTTGCGACATGGGCCTCGGGGTGCGCGGCATCAAGGCCGTGGCCGGCGGAACCAGCCTCTGAGACTCATGAAAAAGGACATTGAAATGCAACAGGCATTGAGCGGCAAGCTCGTCTGGATCACCGGCGCGGGCAGCGGTATAGGGCGCGCGACCGCCGTTGAACTGGCGTCGCAGGGGGCGGTGCTGGCGCTGTCGGGGCGGCGTCAGCCGGCGCTTGAGTCGGTGCGGGACGAGATTCGGCGCAGCGACGGGTTTTGCGAGATCTTCCCGCTGGATGTGGCCGACAAGGCCGCGGTGCAGTCGACGGCCGCGCGGATAAAACGGCAATGCGGTGCGGTTGACGTGCTCGTCAACTGCGCCGGCGCCAATATCCCGCGCCGCGCGCTGCGCGACCTCACGCCCGAGGCGTGGGACGGCGTGGTGGGCGTCAATCTCCACGGCGCGCTGTATCCGATACTGGCCGTGCTCGACGCGATGCGCGAACGGCGCGATGGATTGATCGTCAATGTTTCTTCCTGGGTGGGCCGCTATCCGGCGCCGTTCACCGGCGCTGCGTACGCGGCGAGCAAGCGCGCGTTGATCGCCTTGTCCGAGACGCTCAACGCGGAAGAAAACGCCAACGGCATTCGCTCCTGCGTCATCTGCCCGGCGGCCGTCGCCACCGAGATTCTCGACCAGCGGCCCACCCCGCCGTCGGACAGCGAACGTGCGTTGATGTTGCAGCCGACCGATGTCGCCCGCCTGATTCGCTTCGTCGCCGAATTCCCGTTGCACGTATGCGTCAACGAAATCGTGATGTCGCCCACCAGGAGTCCGGTTTGAGCCGCTCCGGTTTTGCTACAAAGGATTAAAGATGAGCAGCACAAGCACCCTGCCGCAGGTGACCGGCGCGCGGCTGGAGCGGGTCGAAGCGTTCGTGTTTCGCGCGCCCTGCGCGACGCCGGTGACGACATCGTTCGGCATCATGCATGATCGCCCCGCCGTGTTCGTGCGCATTACCGACGCCGACGGTGCCTATGGCTGGGGCGAGATATGGTGCAACTTTCCCGCGTGCGGCGCCGAACACCGGGCGCGCCTGCTGGACACCGTGTTCCGTCCGATGCTCGAAGGCCGCAGCGACTGCGATCCGGGTTCGATCTGGAATGAACTTCGCCGGCGCACTGCGGTGCTGGCGATTCAGGCCGGCGAGCATGGCCCGCTGTCGCAGGTGCTGGCCGGTATCGATCTCGCGCTCTGGGACCTGGCGGCGCGGCGCGCCGCGATGCCGCTGTTTCGCCTGCTGGGCGGCGCGCGATCGTCGGTTCCCGTGTACGCCAGCGGCATCAATCCGGTCGACTCGGCCGAGACGGCGCTGCGTGCGCGCGGCGAAGGGCACAACGCCTTCAAGCTGAAGATCGGATTCGATCCGCAACGCGACAAGCGCAACTTGATCGAGATGAGAGAAGCTCTCGGCAGCAACGCGTCGCTGATGGCGGACGCCAATCAGGCATGGTCGCTGGCCGAAGCACGGGAAGCGTGCGCCGGCCTGGAAGAAATCGGCCTCGGTTGGATGGAAGAGCCGATGCGAGCGGACGCCTCTGCGGAATGCTGGGCATCGCTGGCGCAGTCGACAAGCATTCCGATTGCAGCGGGCGAAAACATGGCAGCCGAAACGCAGTTTGCGCACGCCATTGACGGTGGCGCGATCCGTGTCATTCAGCCCGACGCGGCGAAATGGGGCGGCATTTCCGCTTGCCTGCCGATTGCAAGACGGGCGCTCGCCGCCGGCCTTCGCTACTGCCCGCACTACCTCGGCGCAGGCATTGGGCTGGCCGCCTCCGCGCACCTGCTGGCGGCCGCAGGTGGAGACGGCAGGCTGGAAATTGACGTCAATCCCAATCCGCTGCGCAGCGCGCTCACTGACCCGATATTCAGGATCACGCAAGGCGCGATCGCGCTGCCGGAGGCTCCGGGTATCGGCATCGACCCCGATCTGCGGCTGCTGTCGGATTTCGCCGTCGCTTGAGTTTTCACATATCCAACGAACAAGGAAAGGATTTTTCCATGACATCACCCTCCGTCCAAGACATCCGCGGCGCGGCGCTAGCGCTGCGCGAAGCCAGGAGCGCGAGGCGGACGATACCGCCGATTTCGCAAAGCCATGCGATCGAAGGACTGGCGGCAGCGTATGCGGTCGCCGAGATCAACACCCAGGCCCGCGTCGCGGCCGGCAGACGGGTGGTCGGCAAGAAGGTCGGCCTGACCTCGAAGGCGGTGCAGCAGCAACTGGGCGTCGACCAGCCCGACTTCGGCATCCTGTTCGACGACATGGAATACCTGAACGGTCAGGACGTGCCGCTGTCGCAGCTGATGCAACCCAAGGTGGAAGCGGAGATCGCATTCGTGGTTGGTGCGGACCTGACCGGGCCGGCGCCGAGCTGGTCGGAATTCGTTCGCAGCATCGCTTACGCACTACCGGCGCTGGAGATCGTCGACAGCGCGATCACCGACTGGAAAATCAGCCTGGTCGATACAGTTGCCGACAATGCGTCCTGCGGGCTGTATGTGCTGGGCGATCAACCGGTCGCTTTGGGCGACGTGTCGCTGGCCCAGGTTGGCATGCAGATGACGAAAAACGGCCAGATCGTGTCGGTCGGCGCCGGTGCCGCCTGCCTAGGCCATCCTTTGCGCGCGGCGTACTGGCTGGCTCGCGCGATGGTTGAGCGTGGCCAGCCGTTGCACGCCGGCGAGGTGATTCTCTCCGGCGCCTTGGGGCCGATGGTGGCGATCGCCGGCGGCGATGCGATTGTCGCCGACATCGGCGCCCTTGGCTCGGTATCCTGCCGCATGCTCTGAAAGGGGAAAAGCATGACGAAGAAACTGAAAGCAGCGATTGTCGGGTCCGGCAACATTGGCACCGATCTGATGATCAAGATCATGCGCCACGGACAGCACATCGAGATGGGCGCGATGGTCGGCATCGATGCCAATTCGGACGGCCTGGCGCGCGCCGCCCGCATGAACGTGGCGACCACGCATGAAGGCGTCGAAGGCCTGGCGCGCCTTCCTGTCTTCGACGACATCGATATCGTGTTCGATGCAACCAGCGCCGCCGCGCATGTCAGCAACGACGCTTTCCTGCGCAAGCTGAAGCCGGGCATCCGGCTGGTGGACCTGACGCCGGCGGCGGTCGGGCCGTATTGCATCCCGGTGGTCAACGGCGACATCCATCTCGATGCGCCGAACGTCAACATGGTCACTTGCGGCGGCCAGGCGACGATTCCCATCGTGGCGGCGGTCAGCCGTGTCGCCCGGGTCCATTACGCCGAGATCGTCGCGTCGATTTCGAGCAAGAGCGCCGGCCCTGGCACGCGCGCCAACATCGACGAATTTACCGAAACCACGTCGAAGGCGATCGAGGTGGTGGGCGGCGCAAAAAAGGGCAAGGCGATCATCGTCCTGAATCCGGCCGAGCCGCCGCTGATCATGCGCGACACGGTGTATTGCCTGTCCGCCGACGCCGACGAAAACGGGGTTGCCGCCTCGATCGAAAAAATGGTGGCGGACGTGCGCAAGTACGTGCCCGGCTACCGGCTCAAGCAGCGCGTCCAGTTCGATCGTGTGACGGCCGATATGCCGCTCAATATCCCCGGCGTGGGGCGCGTCAGCGGGCTCAAGACCAGCGTCTTTCTCGAAGTCGAAGGAGCCGCCCACTACCTGCCGGCCTATGCTGGCAATCTCGACATCATGACCAGCGCCGCGCTGGCGACCGCCGAGCGGATTGCCGAAAGAATGTTGACCACGGCGCGCGAGGAATTCGTGCAAGGAGAGCTGCAGTGAATCCAGACAAAAAAATCTACATATCGGACGTCACGCTGCGCGACGGCAGCCATGCGATCCGGCACCAGTACAGCGTCGAACAGGTGAAGCAGATCGCCACAGCGCTCGATGCGGCGCGGGTCGATTCGATCGAGGTCGCGCACGGCGACGGACTGCAGGGGTCGAGCTTCAACTACGGCTTCGGCGCGCACACTGACCTCGAATGGATCGAGGCGGTCGCCAGCGTGGTCAAGCATGCCCGGATCGCGACCTTGCTGCTGCCCGGCATCGGGACCGTGCATGATCTGAAGGCGGCGTATGAGGCAGGGGCGCGCATCGTGCGCGTGGCGACCCATTGTACCGAGGCCGATATCTCGAAGCAGCACATCGAATATGCGCGGCACCTCGGCATGGAAGCGGTCGGCTTCCTGATGATGAGCCATATGCAGACGCCCGCCGGCTTGGCGCAGCAGGCGAAGCTGATGGAAAGCTACGGCGCCACCTGCTGCTACGTGGTCGATTCGGGCGGCGCTCTCAGCATGAATGATGTGCGCGACCGCTTCCGGGCCTTCAAGGATGTCTTAAAACCGGAAACGCAAACGGGCATGCATGCGCATCACAATCTCAGCTTGGGCGTCGCCAACAGCATCGTCGCGGTGGAAGAAGGATGTGACCGGGTGGATGCGAGCCTTGCAGGCATGGGGGCCGGCGCCGGCAACGCGCCGCTGGAAGTGTTCATCGCCGCCGCCGCCCGCCTCGGCTGGAATCACGGTTGCGACCTTTACCGGTTGATGGATGCGGCCGACGATATCGTGCGTCCGCTGCAGGATCGCCCGGTGCGGGTGGACCGGGAAACGCTCGCGCTCGGCTATGCCGGGGTTTACTCCAGCTTCCTGCGGCATTCGGAAGTTGCAGCGAACAAGTATGGGCTCAAAACGGTAGACATCCTGGTGGAACTCGGCCGGCGTCGTATGGTCGGCGGACAAGAGGATATGATTGTCGATGTGGCGCTGGATCTTCTCAAAAGAAAGGACGGCGCCGTCGCGGACCGCGCTTGAAGAAAAGGCGCCGCGAAGGAAGTTCCCATTCATCGGCCACTTTTCCAGTTCAGATATGCGCTTTCCAGACACGCTCGCCCGCTTGTTCCCCTTCCTGCAATGGCAACGCCCGACGCCGGCTTCGCTCGGGCGCGATGCCTGGGCCGGGATCAGCGTCGGCCTGGTGCTGATCCCGCAGGCGATTGCCTACGCGGCGCTGGCCGGCATGCCGCCGGCAACCGGGCTCTATGCGGCCTTGCTGCCCAGCGTGATCGGCATTCTGTGGGGATCGTCGGCGTTGCTCGCGGTCGGCCCGGTGGCCCTGACCAGCCTGCTGGTGTTTGGCTCGCTGTCGGCGCTGGCGGTGCCCGGCACGCCCGAATGGGTGGCGCTCGCGATCTGGCTGGCACTGTATTCGGGTGCGATCCAGCTCGGCCTCGGCGCATTCCGGCTTGGCCGGATCGCCAATCTCGTGTCGCAGCCGGTGGTGGTCGGTTTCATCAATGCGGCGGCACTGATCATCATCTTTTCGCAATTGCCGGCGCTGATCGGGGCCGACATTGCGCTGGACCAGTTGAGCAAGCTGCGCGATGTGTTCGGCCAACCGTCGATCGTCGCGGCGACGGCCTTCGGTGTCGCCGCGCTGGTGCTGCTACTGCTGTTGAAGTCGTTCGCGCCGAAGCTGCCCGGCATGCTGATCGTGGCCGCGCTGGGCATTCTGGTCAGCTGGTTCAGCGATTTTGCCGCGCGCGACGGCGCCATCGTCGGCGCGATTCCGCCCGGCCTGCCGCCTTTCCTGCTGCCGCCGCCGATTCCGTTCAGCAGCCACCAGCAGCTGTGGCCGGCCGCGCTGATCGTGGCGCTGGTCAGTTTTACCGAGGCCATGTCGAGCTGCCGCGTGCTGGCCCGCACGCGAAAAGAACAATGGGATGAAAACCAGGAGTTGATCGGGCAGGGCCTGGCGAAAATCCTGAGCGGCGCCAATGGCGCGTTTCCAGTGAGCGGTTCGTTTTCGCGTTCCGCGCTGAACCTGTACGCTGGCGCAGTCAGCGGCTGGTCGACGCTGTTCTCGGCGCTGTGCGTGTTGTTGAGCCTGCTGTTCCTGACCGACGTGATCTACTATCTGCCGCGTCCGGTGCTGGCGGCGATGATCGTGGTGCCGGTGCTGGGGCTGCTTAATTTCTCCGCGATGCGCCGCCTGTTTCTTGTCTCGAAGGACGACGGGCTGGTGGCGCTGGTGACCTTTGGCGTGACCCTGTTGTCGGCGCCGCGGCTGCACTGGGGCGTGTTCGCCGGCGTCGGGCTCACCATGGCGTCGTTCCTGTACCGGCGTACCCGCCCCCGCATCGTCGAAGTCGGCATGCATGAGGACGGCACCATGCGGGACCGGCAGCGTTTCGACATGGCGCCGCCGGCGCCCGACGTGTTCGCGGTGCGCATCGACTCGGCGCTGAACTTTTTAACCGCGCCGATGCTGGAACGCTTCATCGTCGAGCGCGTGCGCGAGCAGCGCGGCATCCGGCGCGTGTTGCTTTGCGCCGGCTCGATCAACGATATCGACGCCAGCGGCATCGATGCATTGGAGGCGATCCGCGCCAGCCTGGCCGGCGAAGGGGTCGCCTTGTACGTGTCGGCGATCAAGAAGCAGGTGTGGGATGTGCTGACCAAGGCGGGGGCGATCAGGGCCTTGGGAGCGGATCATGTGTTTGCCACCGACCGGGAAGCGGTGCAGGCAATACGCGGCGAAGGCGCTACGCTGTTGCCCGTCGCATCGACGGATTTGAAAGAATAGCCAACGCGGCGCGATTGGGTGCGTCAACGCTGCCCTTCGCGTTTTGTCACGCGGCTTGCCGTTCCGGCCGATCGATCTGCTGCGTCATCCAGTCGCCGAAATCGCGTTGCATCGCCTCGTTCAGCTCGTGACCGGCTTCATATTCGCGATACTGCAAGGGCACGCCCAGGTCCTGCAGCAGGCCTTGCGCGCTGCGCGCAAAATGAATGCCGAGCTTTTGATCGTGCCTGCCGTGCGAGACGAAGGCGTTCAACCTGCCCAGCGCGGTTTTCCCGGCGATCAGCGGCGCGATTTCAGGCAGCACGCGGCCGCTCAGGATACCGAATCCGGCCAGCGTGTCGGGCGCCGTCAGCGCCGCGCTGGCACTCATGATGCCGCCCTGGCTGAAGCCGGCGATCCAGATCCGCGCCGGGTCTACTTCGTAGGCGGCGGGGAGGCCTTGCGCGAAAGCGATCAACTGCCGCCGCGACTGCTCGGCCTGCGCCGCATCGATCGCCGGTCCGGCCGGCGTGAAGCGGACGTTGAACCAGCCGAACTGCGCGGGTCCGAACGCGATCGGACCGCGCGCCAGAATCACTGTCAAGCGCGGGTCCAGGCGCGCGGCGAAATCGGCGAGATTGGCTTCATTCGAGCCGACGCCATGCAGCAGGATCAGGGCCGGGGCCTTGGCGGACGCTTGCGCCGTTGCGCTGCGCACCCGGTGCGCCAATCCGAGATCGGCATTTGTCACGAGATTGTTCAAAGTGTGTTTCATGGTCGGTTGATCAAAATCTGAAGTCGGCGCGTTACGAGAAAGCGTAGGCATCCATCGCCAGCACGCCGTATTCATAGCTCGCATGTATCCTTTCCGCTCTGGCCGCGTCGCCGGCGGCGCCCATTGCCACGAACAGCGGCAGCAAATGTTCCTCGGTCGGATGGTTGCGCACCGCGAACGGCGCCTGCCGGCGATAGTCGAGCAAGGACTCGCGCCGGTTGTCGCGCAATGCCGCCATCATCCAGCCGTCGAAGTCGCTGACCCACGGCGGCGCCGGCGCATCGATGGCGTGAGCGCGGAATTCATACAGGTTATGCGTGAGCGAGCCGGAGCCGATGATGAGGACGTTGTCGTCGCGCAGCGCCGCCAGCGCCTTGCCCATCTTGTCATGTTCGGCCGGCGTCGCATCGCGCAACAGCGACACCTGCGTGACCGGAATGTCCGCATCCGGGTACATCAGCCGCAGCGGCACCCAGGCGCCGTGATCCAGCCCGCGATTTGCGCTGCGCTTGACGGCGAAGCCCGCCTGTTCCAGCAATGCCGCAGCCTGTGCCGCGATGTCGGGCGCACCCTTGGCCGGATACTGGATGGCAAACAGTTCGGCGGGAAAGCCGCCGAAGTCGTGGATGGTTTCCGGCTGCGACGCCAGGCTGACCGCCGGTCCGCCCATCGATTCCCAATGCGCGGACACGATCACGACCGCGTTGGGGCGCGGCAGCGTCTTGCCCAGTTGCAGCAGGAATCGGTGTGCCGGACTGTCATGGATCGCCAGCATCGGCGATCCGTGGGAGATGAAAAGTGTGGGTAAGCTGCTCATGATGGATTCTCGAAAAATTATCGACACCGTCGGCGCAGCACACGTATGCGCGCTGCCATGATGAGAACTGTACGCGGGTAATAAAAATTGATAAATGGCGTTTCGTTTGTTAAATTGTTTCTCTTTGATTGACAAAAGACAGAATGGACCTCCTTGCCAGTATGAGGGTGTTTGCCGCGGTGGTGGACGCCGGCAGTTTCGCGGCGGCGGCCGACCGGCTGGACATGTCGCGGGCGATGACCTCCAAGTACGTGATCAGCCTGGAAGATCACCTCGGAACGCGGCTGCTGAACCGGACCACCCGGCGCTTGAGCGTCACCGAATCCGGCTCGGCGTTTTATGAGCGCTGTGTGCAGATCATTGCGGACGTGACCGAAGCCGAACAAGTCGCCGGCCATCTGTCGGCGGTGCCGCGCGGGACCTTGAAGATCGCGATGCCGCTCGCTTTCGGGCTGCATCGGCTCGGCCCGGTCATCGCCGACTATGTCAGCGCCTATCCCGAAGTCAAGCTGGATATTTCGCTCAGCGACCGCAAGGTCGATCTGATCGAGGAGGGATTCGATGTCGCGATCCGCATCGGAACCTTGCCGGAATCCGGTCTGATCGCCCGCAAGTTGGGAAGCGACCGCACGATCGTCTGCGCGTCGCCCGCCTATCTGAAGCGGCATGGCACGCCGAAAAAGCCGGAGGATCTGGCCGCGCATTCCTGCCTCGGCTATACCTACACCAACAGCGGCGGCGAATGGCGGCTGAAGAACCGGGGCAAGGAAGTAGCAGTGCGCAGCGACGGCGCGATCAAGGCCGACAACGGCGACATGCTCCGGCTGGCCGCCTTGAGCGGCGCGGGCCTGATTTTCCAGCCGCTGTTCATCGTGTCGGACGATTTGCAGGCCGGGCGGCTGGTGCAGGTGCTGGCCGAATATGCATCCGCCGAACTGGGCATTTATGCGATTTACCCGAGCAGAAAGCATCTGTCGGCCAAGGTGCGCACCTTCGTGGATTTTCTGGTGGAGCGGCTGGATGCGGCGCGCCGGACCGGCGTTTGACAACCGGGTCAGCGATGAACACAGTGCATATTTGATCATCTCGTCCACGCTGTAACCCGACGGTGGCGGCGCGCGCGCCGAATCGCCGGCGCAACTACAGTCGCGCCAGCGTTGCCGGATCGGGCTCTCCCGCGAAATATTTTTGCAGGCAATCGACGAACACTTGGTTGTCGGAAGCGGCTTGCGCGAACAGGCTCATCGACGACCGGAATTTCATATCGTCCGGATATCCGAAAATCTCTTCGATCGAGCGCCCGTCCAGCGCGGCCACGAGGCGGCTGCATTCCCTCAGCCTGGCGCCGAGGATCGGATGCGCAAGATAGGCTTTGGCTTCTTCGATGGAAGAGATCGCGAATTCGTGCGCCATCGCGCTGTGGCCGAGGCCCTTGATCTGCGGAAAAACGAACCACATCCAGTGACTGCGCTTCCTGCCGGCGCGCAATTCCGCGCATACCGTATCGAACACCGGTTGCTGGGCATCGACGAAGCGTTGCAGATTGTATGGATCGTGCATATGTCGCTCCATGGTTGCTGCCGGCGTTCAGCTTAACGCGCATCGCGGGTTGGCGCTTGCAGTCATTTCCGTGTATTGACGGTGGCTACGGCTTTCGAATGGACTCTAAATTTCTTGTTCCGTGCGTCGATAGAGCAGGTGCGTTTCCCGAAACGCAATGATAAAGAAATTGCGGCCGGCCTATGATTACGGCCGTCCGATAGACTACTATTCGTATATCGGTAACTAGGAAGGCAATTGCTTGTTCCTAATTTTTAGTATTGCGTTGCCGGTTTTCGAACGCTTCCTGTTGAGGGCTGCGGAAACAATATTCACTAAATAGGGAATCGGTTTTCGAGAAGCGACCCGATTCATATAACTTTCCAGCTCACATAAATCGATATAAGGAGAAACCTCTATGTCTTCGAATCTAAAATCCGCTCGACAAGCTATTGAAGCAGAACTGTCGCATGCCAGGCAGGGTGCGACTTACTACGCGGCGCGCGTGGAAGCATTGGAAGTCGCACTGCATCAGCTCAAGAACGTCGAAGGCGACGGCAAGGCCGTATCCAGGGAAGAAAAGCCTCGGGCGAGCGCTAAAAAGCCGAAGGTCAACGGCGCCCGACGCGGCCGCAAATCTCGTGGCGTCGCCGGTGCGAATGGCGCACAAGGCCTTCCCTCGACAGGAGGCGATTTCTGGTTCAGCCTGGTCAGCGAGCAGCCGCAATCCGCGGTCGATATCTCGAACGCGGCAATCTCGGTGCTAGGTATCAAGCCGGATCAGAAAGAGCAGATCCAGAAACTGAAGCAGCGGGTTTCTCCCGCGCTTGCGGGCCTCGTCGCCGCGCAAAAGATCAGGGACTCTGGGGCGGGCCGCGAGCGCCGCTTCTTCAAGGAATAATCGATTTGCCTGGAAAAATCCGGGCGCCGTGGCGCCGGCGTTCGGATTTTCGCGATCCCCTCATCGGCCGCATGGTCGCTAACTTGAATCCGCCTAGCTCCGGTCATCGTCGTTCCCGCGCAGGCGCACTGGTGTCCGGAATAAATTGGTTGACAAAGACCGTACGGTGATCGCGTGCGGAAACTTGCGGTTAGGCCTTCGCCACCCCCTCCCCGTCATCCCCGCGCAGGCGGGGATCCATGCGGCGTTCGCTCGATTTACCTGCCTATGGA
>UEXY01000190.1_pt1 | contig 24403 bp, 19 predicted proteins | sample 4301061 | NCBI WGS metagenome assembly UEXY01 (sample SAMEA4773184, study PRJEB27434) | metagenome | biome: 2259; feature: agricultural soil; material: soil | place: USA | collected 2014-09 | depth 0.25 m | reverse complement strand
GCCATGACTCCCGTACACAGCCATCCCAACATCTTGAGCGTGCGAGTAATCACCAGCCGCCCCATGATGTCGGACCGTGCGGCCATCAGCATCATCACCGCCATGATGGGAACCGAGATCACGCCATTGACGACGGCGCTCCAGTACAGCGCCTTGATGGGATCAATCGGCGTAAAACCCAGCGCGAGGCCGGCCAGTATAGAGACCGCGATGACGCCATAGAAGCGCGGCGCCATCGCCGGTTCTTCCTCCAGGCTGCTTTTCCATCGGAATGCGCCCGCCATCGCATACGCGGCCGACCCCGCCAGCACCGGTATCGCCAGCAGGCCGGTGCCGATAATGCCCAAGCTGAATAGCGTGAACGCGAAGTCGCCGGCGATGGGCCGCAATGCCTGTGCTGCCTGCGCCGAGGTCTGAATATCCGTAATGCCGTGACCGTTCAGCGTCGCGGCGGTCGTCAGCATGATGAAGAGCGCGACCAGGGTGGAAAAGCCCATGCCGATGTGGGTATCGATTTTCATGCGCCTGAAATCGGCGCGAGCCCGGCCGGGCTCGGCCGCGAGCGTCGGCGCAGCCGGGTTGGCGCGGAGCTCTTCCACTTCCTGCGACGCCTGCCAGAAAAACAGATAGGGGCTGATGGTGGTGCCGAACACCGCGACCACGGTGGTGACGTAGGCCGGTTGCCACGACAGCTGCGGCAGCAATGCGGCGGAGAACAGATGCGTCCATGGGATGCGCACCACGAATACCGTTCGCGACATAGGCAAGCAGCGCGAGGGTCAGCCACTTCAGGATGCGCACGTAACGCCTGTAAGGGATGAATACCTGAAGCAGAACCGATACCAGCCCGAAACCGATGGCGTACAGTTTCTCCGGCCCGCCCGCGACCAGCTGCAGCGCATCGCCCATCGCGGCGAGGTCGGCCGCGATGTTGATCGTATTGGCGACCAGCAGCAAACCGATAAGGCCATACAGGAGCCAGCCGGGATAGTGCCGGCGGATGTTGGTCGCGAGGCCATGTCCGGTCACCCGCCCTATCCTCGCACTGACGATCTGGATGCCGACCATCAACGGATACGTTAAGAGCAGCGTCCATAGCAGGCCGAAGCCGAATTGCGCACCTGCTTGCGAATACGTCGCGATGCCGCTCGGATCGTCGTCGGCGGCGCCGGTGATCAGGCCCGGACCCAGTTTCCCGAGCCAGGACTTTTCAATGCTACGCATAGCGGTCCAGGTTTCAAATTCATGCAACGCCAGCCTTCTCTCCGGACCGCGGCACATCGCCTGGCAAGCCGTGCGACTGCCTCACTTGGGCGTCGGCGGTACGGGAATCACCCCTGGGAACACATAGGCTTGCAGCATAGCGATCACACCGATCACGCTGGCGCCGGCGATCGAGTACCAGAACACCTTGCGGAAAATTGGTCCGAGCGCGTGCGCGCGCTCGTGCGGATCGTCGTAACATGCGGCGCAGGCCACCATGATGGACTGCGCGTCGATCATCTTTCCCATCACGCCGCCCGTTGAGTTTGTCGCCACGATCAGGATCTCGTTCAGATGCAGCTGTTGCGCCGTGATTCGCTGCAGGCTGCCGAACAAGGCGTTGGACGCGGTGTCCGACCCGGTGAGGAACACACCCAGCCAGCCCAGATACGCCGCAAAGAACGGATACATCGGGCCCGCGCCGGTGAACGCCAGACCCAGCACCGCATCGGTGCCCGAGTAGCGCGTAAGAAATCCGAGTCCCAGCACCAGAGTGATGACCACCACCGGCGTCGCCATGCGGCGTCCGGTGCGTACGACTGCCTCGGTCCACTGCGCCACGCTCAACCTGAGAACCAGGCCGGACAGCACCGCGGCAACGAACACGCCGGTGCCCGCAGCCGACAGCCAGTTGATGACGAAGCGCGCCGCCTCGGGCTTGGCGCTGGCCGGGACCACCGGCGGCGTACGCTGCACCAGGTTGTGCAGCGCCGGCATATCCCAGGCCGGCAAGGACAGCGTTCCGGTAAACGGCGAACCCAGCAGCGTGGTCTTGAACGTGATGCCGGAGAACAGCGCGTTCAGGTACTTCTTCCATTCGGGCATGCCCCATACCGCGCAGCAGATGATCAGGATGGTCCACGGCAGCCACGCGTAGATTGTTTCCCCAACACTGTACGAGTACTTCCAGTCGCTGCGGTCGGTCGTCACGGCCGCGGATTCCCCGGCTTGCGCCCGCGCCTCGCGCTCCGATTTCAGGAGAAAACGGGTCTTCGGATGCCAGACAAAACGCAGGAACAAAGCCGTGCAGATGACCGAGAAAACGCCCGCTACGACGTCGGTCATCAGGTGGAACTCATTACTTCCCGAGGCGAAATACTGCATCAGCGCGAACGACCCGCCCGCGCACAGCGTCGCCGGCCACACCTCGAAGACTTCCTTCCATGTGCCGCCCTCCATCTTCACGAAAACAGCGACCAGCCAGAATGGAACCAGCAGTGATACCCAGGGTAATTGACGACCTGCCATGGCGGAGAGCGTGAGTTGGTCCAGGCCGCTTACGGAAGCCAGCACGACGATGGGAGTGCCGATCGCGCCCCAGGCGACCGGGGCCGTGTTGGCGAGGAGATTCAGCACGGCGGACTGGAAGGGTTTGAATCCCAGGCCCACCATCACTGCCCCGGCGATCGCCACCGGCGTACCGAAGCCTGAGGTGCCCTCGATGATCGCGCCGAAAGAAAAAGCGATTAGCACACACTGGAGTCGCCGGTCGAAGGAGATCTGAATAATGGATTCCTTCACAATCTCGAATTTCCCGCTGATGACGGTCATCGTATAGAGGAACATCGCGCCCAGAATGATCCATATGATCCCCAGGAATCCCGACAGCGAACCCAATGCGAACGCCGACACTGCCGAGGTCAGCGGCATCCTGAAGGCGATACAGGAAACAAGGAAGGCGGCAAGCACGCCACACATCGCCGCGTAAGGAGCGGAGATACCCAGGCGCATCGTCCCCTGGGCGTCGCGATGCGGATGCAGCGCAATGAAGTACAACAGAACGACGATGGGAACCGCTGCTACCAGCGTGGAAAGGAACGCGTTCCCCATCGGATTGTAACTTTGATAGTACATAACTCCTCCATCTGACGGAACTACGTAACGGCTATCTATCGGAAACGCGATCTGTATTCTTGTTTTTTAATAGTGCTCCGATCCTGGATATCCGGTGTTGATCTATGTATATGCACGCACTGTGTTGCCTGAATTGCGCGCAATGCGCATGACGCGATTCACGGTCGTTGTCTTAGTCATCCAAACCGGATTTCCCAGGCTACTTGATTTTTGTTTTTTCATTACTTTGTACCTGTCAATCGCGGTCGCGCTTTTTGGGAAATCCTTGGGGGAACCGCCGTTAACCGATGCTGGTAGGCCGAGTAGCGATCGCCAGGTGTCCGCTTCTGTTAAGGGTTGTACGATGCCTGCCCTTACACGGCGGGCGTGGCGATCAGACAGCGCCTGGCGAGCAGGTGTCGTACAAGGTTCGAGGGAGGACACGGCGGATGCGAGCGAAGATTTGATCGAAGACGACGTCGCCCGCCGGGAACGTATGGCGCTGGGAGAAAATCTCGCCGTCGCCTCCATTTTCTTAGGCTTGGAAGTCGATTGACACACCGTTATTGACCTGGCCAACCAGCATCGGTCCGAATCGGGCGAGGCTTGGCATGCCCAGGACGTCAATAGGGAAGCTTGCCGGCTTCAGCTTGTCGCGGCACCGGAAGATAGTGTGATTCAGTTGCACGCTCTCGTTGGATCCTGGATGCGGCGCGCTGCTTTATTGGAAGCAAGTTGCTTGGAAAGCATATTTTCTTAGAAGGGCAACGAATCCTCAATTACATAAGTCAAACGTGAAATTCGGTCTTGCCACGATGCTTTGCCAGTCACCTTAATGCCGTTTCTACTGCTTGTTGCACCGTTGACGACGATGCAGGCCGCATTCAATTTTTGACAGGACATTTGGCATGCATTAACGCCGGATACAAAAGCCGGATTTAACCTGTGAGCCGCACTCTTCCCATTGTGCGGATCAATTTCAAGTTTAATTTATGGCGACAGATGAGGCCCGCCGGCAGCAGTTAATCCAATCGGCAATGGCGAATTTCATTGGCGAAGCTCCCGACGTCGCCCTCCAACTGTGGCAGCCGCTGTCGTCACAACTGATTTCGATCATCGGCGAAGGCGGTTTCAACTCTCTATATGACCGAAGCCTTTACCTTACTCGCGCGGCCTTTCCATGGCTAGCGGCCGGCGAGCCGTTGCGCCCCGTCGATTACCGGTTTTCAGAGTTAAAAGTTAGTCTCGCAGGGCCAGACGCCACCGAGGCGAGCAAGGCAAGCCATATGCTAATACTGACATTCACCAACATTCTCGCCTCGCTAATTGGCGAACCTTTAACGATTAATATTTTAGGTTCCGCCTGGGGCAACCACGCTTCGGAGTTGGGTATCGCGGGCAAGGAGTTTCCACATGAGTAGTAAAGTAATTATCCAGCGTTTGACCACCGACGTCCCCGGCCTCGACCTACTGTTGGGTGGTGGGCTGCCGGAATCATCGCTCAACATCATTGTCGGCACGCCGGGCAGTGGCAAGACAACGCTGGCGCATCAGATCATGTTTTCGCTGGCCAAACCGGATTATCGGGCGCTATTTTTTACCGTGCTGGGCGAGCCGGCATTGAAAATGCTCCGCTATCAGCAACAGTTTTCTTTTTTCGATATCGGCAAGGTGAATCGATCGATTCGCTTTGTTAACCTGGCGGACGACCTGTTAAAGGGCGATTACGACAGCGTGCTGACGCACATCACGAAGGAAGTGCAAGACTTTGCGCCGCGCCTGGTATTCGTCGATTCCTTCCGCTCGATCGTGCAGGCGAACAGGGGACAAGGCGGATCCGATTTGCAACTGTTCGTACAGCAGCTTGGTCAACAAATGACAAGCTGGCAGGCGACGACATTCATGATCGGCGAGTATTCCTTGTCCGAAGCGGAATCCAATCCTATCTTTACCATGGCGGACGGCATTATCTGGATGTCTCAGAATCTACAGCGAAACTCGATGGTGCGTAAGGTGCAAGTCGTCAAAATGCGCGGCCAGGCCCATACGCCCGGTTTGCACACGTTCCGGATCAATGCCGACGGCTTGAAGATTTTTCCGCGTGCCATTGTCCCTCCCGACACAATCGGACACGCAACATACCGTCCGCTCCCTGAAGGCAAGCGTCTTTCGATTGGCGTGCCTGAATTGGACGATATGCTGGGCGGCGGTTTGCCGGTCGGATATTCGCTGCTGCTGGTTGGCCCTTCCGGTTCGGGAAAAACCATCCTGGCAACGAAATTTCTCGCCGAAGGGGCACGGCAGGGGGAGCCGGGTGTCATAGCGGCATTCGAGAAGAGTCCCAGCCAGTTGCTGACCCACAGGCTCCACGCCCTGGTACAAGCCGGGCAAGTTGGCATCCTCGACACCCGCTTACTGGATTTATCGATCGATGAAACGCTGCACGACTTGATCGAGATGATTGAAAAAATTAAGGCAAAGCGCGTGGTGATCGACTCTTTGTCTGGGTTCGAGCTGGCACTGGCGCCCGAGTTTCGCGAAGACTATCGCGAGTCGCTTTACCGCATGATTTCCGTACTGACCGCCATGGGCGTGACTGTCCTGATGACCGCAGAGCTGGAAGACCGATATTCCGATTTGCGCTTCAGTTCGTATGGCAATGCGTTTCTGGCCGACGCCATCATCCTTCAGAGGTATGTCGAAATCGCCGGACAATTTAAACGCGTAATGTCGGTGGTCAAAGTCCGTGCAAGCGCGCACAGCAAGGATATTCGGTTATTTGACATTGCCGACGATGAGCTCAAGATCGGCGAACCGCTGTTTCAATACGAAGGGATTCTGTCAGGCCGACCAACCAGCCTGCTGCGCCTGGATCGGGGCACGCCGGGAGACTAGTAATGAATGACCGCCGGAGCTCCGTTATCCATGATCGACGCAATTCTGCTATCCCTGATCGGCGCAAGCCGCATCAAATTAGGCAGCCGCAGGGTGAGTCGCCCCCCGCCCTAACCGGGAACAACGCGATAAATAGCGTAACAATGCCACTGCCGCTTGAACATACCGATCCAGGGCTCCGCCAATCGACACATCGGCATGAAGAGGCCAACCTGGCGCGGGAGCAAGAAGTCCAGGCGCGCGAAGATGCCGCGCACACACGGGAAGCACAGGCATTGCAGCGCGAGGACTTAGCCACAGTAAGAGAACAGAAAATTCACGAGGAGCGGGCCAGCAAGGCGGCAATGCTGGATCGCTCAATCAAGCTGAGGCAAGCCAACGAACAGCTGGTCATCGCTTCGGTGCAACTGCAGATCGCGACCGAGGAAATCGAAAAGTCCAAGGCGGAGATGACCCATTTGGCGAATCATGATTTCCTGACCGATTTGCCCAATCGAACGCAGCTATTCGACAGGATCGCCCAGGCCATTGCTTTGGCAAAGCGACACCACGCAAAACTGGCAGTGCTATTTCTGGATCTGGACCGGTTTAAAACCGTCAACGATACCCTCGGACATGCGATAGGCGACCAATTGCTGCAATCGGTCGCGCATCGCTTGCAGAGCGCCATTCGCAGCAGCGATACCGTTAGCCGTCAAGGAGGCGACGAATTTGTGCTGCTGCTATCCGAAGTAAACCAAGAGGAAATCCTCGCGCTGAAGATCGAGAAAATACATCAGATCATTACGGCTCCGTACTGCGTCGCCGGGAATGATCTTGATATCGGCGCCACGATCGGCATCAGCGTTTTCCCGAAGGATGGAGAAGATGCCGAGACACTGATTCGCAATGCGGACACTGCGATGTACTACGCCAAGGAGACCGGACGCAATAAATTCCAATTTTTCAGACCGGAAATGCGCATGCGCGAAGTGGAGCGGCAGGGTATTGAGGTCAGCCTGTACCAAGCGCTCGAAAAGCAGCAGTTTATGCTTTTTTACCAGGCGCAAGTCAATCTTGAGAGCGGCGCCATCACGGGTGTCGAAGCATTGATACGCTGGCGCCATCCTGATAGGGGATTGCTGCTGCCCGCGTCGTTCATACCGGTTGCCGAAAAGAGCGGCGCGATTGTCCCCATCGGCCGCTGGGTGCTGCGAGAAGCATGCCGGCAAGCGCAATCATGGGTGGAGGCCGGCCTGGCTTTGAATGTGATCGCCGTCAATATTTCGGCGCGCGAGTTCGAGAATGACCAATTCCTGGAAAATGTACGTTCCGTGTTGCAGGAAACCGGCTTGGCACCGGATCGCCTCGAATTGGAACTGACGGAAACCGCTCTGATGAACAGCATAGAATCCACCGCGAAGACTCTGCATGATCTCAGATCGATGGGCGTCAGGATCTCGATTGACGATTTTGGCACCGGCTATTCAAGCCTGAGCTATTTGAAGCGATTCCCGGTCGACACGATGAAAATCGATCAGACATTTGTACGCGACATCGCTGCCGGTGCCGATAATATTCTGCTCAACGCCATAATCGGGATTGGAAAAAGCTTGCGCCACCACGTGATTGCTGAAGGCATTGAGACGGCAACGCAGATTGCCTTTCTTCGCGATAACCAGTGTGCATCGGGCCAAGGATTTTATTTGAACATACCCATGATGGCCGAAGAATTCACTTCCGTCCTCAAGCAAGGCGTATCGCCAAATCTCTTGCATTAGGCACGGGAATGTAAATACGACATGGCCCGTGAATGTGATCACAGCAAAATATCATGTCAAATCCACGCATGCCATGCCGGATTTGGTAACACCGGGTAGTTCTATTCCGGCTCCGGCAAGTACGCCATTAAATATCAGGGACAAACCACGTTTCTCGCGCGCCGTCCAGCCACGAGCGGATCAGGCGCCGCATCATGCAAGACTGAAGCCGCTATCCGTAACCCCAATCAGATTGATGGCCGCGGAGGTATCAGTGGCGGTCACGGCGGCGGCAATGGCGCTGCCCTTCGAGATCGAATCCGCCGCATTGTTATACGTGATTCCCTGTTGAACGGCCACGTAATTCGCCACCGTTATCTTGTTGTCCAGCAGGTCCGCGACCCAGCCCCAGGTTGCATTCCCCTTGAAGGTGTGCGCCGAAGCGAGCATCGCGGTAACCAGCGAGCCCTTGGTCTCCTTGCCTTGCGCCAGCAGATCCGCCCAGTAGTTCACGTCCGCATCGGGCGGCGCGGATGATCCTGACCGGCCCAGCACGTTCTTGTAGATGACCCGCACGAAATCAGCATTCGTCATTGTCGACGAGTACCCGGTCAGACTGCTGTACTGCACGGCAGCGTCGTAGAAGCTTTCCGCAATGCTGTTGATGCTTTGCCCGTTCCTGTACTCGGTGATCCAGTAATTCAGGCCCGTTGCGTCGGGCGCCCGATTGAAGAAGGCGACATACAGTTCCTCGAGCGTCTTCAAGCCTGCGGCGGAAATCGTCGCGGCATTGGCGCCGATGGTCAGATCGACGGTCATGTCCGTGAAGCGGATCTTTTCGACGTTGGTCAGGGTATCGAGACCGTCGGTGCCTTTGTTGTCCCGCAGCTGGTATCCGCCGTTGGCCTTTGTGATCGAATACGCGGCGCGCGCACCGGCAGCGACCACCGTATCCACCCCCGCGTTGCCGTTGATCGTATTGTTGACCGCCGTGGTGGCGATCTGGTCGTCCAGATCGCCGCCGGCGAAGTTCCACGCGACGTGCTCCTGATACGGCTTCGTGCTGACCAGCCCGCCGACGAAGAGGCCGTTGGTGCCGCTAGTGCCGTTGACGTATTGATGCGCGACGATGCTGTATCCGTTTTCTGTCTTGTAGAAATGTCCGTTCCCGAGGCGCCACTCGTCGCCGGCGTTCACGAAGTCGCCGACCTTGAGCGTGGTGAAATGTCCGCTGCCGTCGTTGAGCCAGACGAGCGGTGTCGACGGCTTCAGCTGGCCATTGTATTCAACGGCAAAATCCATCACCCCGTCGTTGTTGAAGTCGAGTACCTTGACCCACATCGCCCACGGCTTTCCTGTGCCCGTATCGGGAATGGACGTGCGCGCGTCTTCGGCAGCCATGCTGCCGGCGGTGACATCTGTGAACCCGTTGCCGCCGTCGTTGCGAAGCAGCTGCACGAATGCGCCGTCATAGTAGGGCTTGCCATTCGTGCCGACCACGACCAGGTCTTGCCTGCCGTCGCCATTGAAGTCGATTTTCTGGATATCAAGGTCGATGTGTGTCGTCATGCCTGCTGGCGCGGGCAGCGCAGTCATCGCGCTCTCGGAAAATTTTCCGTCCTGGTTCCAAAGCACCACGCTATTCTTCAGCGCGTCAAACGGAGCACTGGCCTCTGCCGCGATAAGCAGTTCCGACAACCCGTCCCCATTGAGATCCGCCAGTGTGGCACCGGGAAAATGATGGGGATTCGCACCCGTGAAATCGAGGACGCCACCCTTGTGTGCCGGAATGTTATCGCGCGTCGATGAAAAATTTCCTTTGCCGTCGTTGACAAGCATGTAGGACAGCGGCATGTTCTCGCTGCCATAACCGTTCGCAACGAAAATATCGACATCGCCGTCCCCGTCGATATCCCCGGCAGCGGCCGAATGGGAAAAATCCTTCAGCTGAGGCAGGAGTCCCGTCGCATCGTCGAAACTGCCGGAAGCGGTCGACAGATAAAGCCGGTTCTGCTCCCCCGGAAACGGGTTGGCGTCCCAGCCGTGGTCCGCAACAAACATGTCGCTGCGGCCGTCCGCGTTGAAGTCGGCGAAGAGGACCTTGCGCGGATGGACCGTATTGAGCGTTGATGTGGGAAAGGCGGCAGCGCTCGACGGCGTAAAGTTGCCCATCCCGTCGCCAAGGAGCACCCGGCCGGCCTGAGGGGAATAATCCGGTGAGCCTCCCGGGTAATACGCTCCCAGGACGACCAGGTCCGCATGCCCGTCCCCATTCAGATCCGCCGTGAAAGGCACGGAAGCGTCCTTGGAACGCAGGCTGGTGTCGACAGACCTGATTTCGTTGATCGTGTAGTAGGCCGATAACGTGGGCATAGGGTGCGCGGGGAATGTTGGAAAACTGCATATTATTGATTTTGTTCAATTTTTTCCAGTGGGATAACGAAGCTGCATCGGTTTAGGGAAAGCTGCTGGCGCAATGGAATGGCAACTTCGTCGTTTTTCCAGCCGCATATCCGAAAGGCGTCATGGTGGCGCAGGAAACGGGGCCGTCCCCCGTTATTCCGCTGTTATTCACGCCAGCCGTTCAGGACGACTGCCCGCCCGCCGCAACCGACGGTCGTCCTGCGGTCTGCAAGACATAGACGCCGCCGAGAATGCAGGCCATGGCGGCCAGGTCCAGCGCGCTCACCGGTTCGCCCGCTACCGCGTAGCCGATCACAAGCGCGACCAGCGGCGGGATATAGGTCACGGCAGACGCGGAGACCGCTCCCATTTTCTGCACCAGGTAGTAGTACAGAATATAGGCGACGCCGGTGCCCACAAGCCCGAGGCCCAGCACCAGGCCGACCATCGCGCGCGTGTCGAGCGCGATACGCGACATGCCGGCGAAGTCGGTGACGATCGATATCGACAGCAGCGCGAAGCCGATCTGGTACGTCGACAGCGCCAGCGCCGACATATTCAGGGGCGACAAAAACCTCCGCGCATAGACGAAGGAGCAGCCGAGGCTCAGTGATCCGGCGACCATGAACAGCACGCCGGCCAGATTCACTTCCGCAGGACCGATGCTCCACGGCCGCGCGATCAGCAGCACGCCGCCGAAGCCCAGCAACACGCCCATGGCCTTGCGCCTGGAGAGCCGCTCCTGTCGCAGGAACAGGAAGGCGGTCACGAAAGCAAATAGCGGGATGGCTCCGCTGAGCATCCCGGCCACGCCGGATCGCAGCAAGAATGTCCCCTTGGCGAAGGCATAGTAATAAAGCGTGGTGGCCAGCAAGGACATGACGAAGAAATGAAACCAGTGCCGCAAGTGCCCAAGCAGCAGTTCTCTTCGCCACAGCGCGAATGCAAGAATGGGCAGGAATCCCAGCAGGATGCGCAGGAACACGACTTGGGTGGGCTGGATCAGCTGAACCGCCCATTTCATGAAAATAAAATTGGTGCCCCAGATAAGACCGAGAAGCCCGAAGGCGATGTATCCGTTGTGCTTCATTTTGCGAGACCTTCTTGAATATGCGGTTTGTGCTCGACGACGATGGTGCCTGTAGATGAGCGGCTTTCACGCCGAATGCTGCAGCGGCGAGCAAGCTGGGTTTTTGATCCCGCGGCGATTATGACCGAGCGTTCGTATGTGATTTTGAGGGAAATTGCCGTTCCATGAGAGAGGGAGTCCCGACCGCCTCATCAGGGGCGGTGGCCGCTCCTGGCCGATCGTGTCATTCGACAGCCCCAGCAGATCGGCATCGCCGACGCGCGGCTTGCATGGTACCGGCCGGGGAATCAACGCACCGGGCAGCACTCCAATCCCGATGACGGGAACGCGATCGGCACGCAGTTATACTGCCGTCTTTTCTTACGGCTACCGCCTGGCTCTGAAGGATCACACCATGAGCGCTCTACCAGCATGTCCAAAATGCAATTCCGAATTTACGTATGAGGACTCCGGCCTCTATATTTGTCCCGAGTGCGCCCATGAATGGCCGGTGCGTGCCGCCGCCGAGTCGACCGAAGAAGGCAACAAGGTCTACCGCGACTCGGCCGGCAATGTATTGCAGGATGGCGATACCGTCACCGTGATCAAGGACTTGAAATTGAAAGGATCGGCGGGGGTCGTCAAAATGGGCACCAAGGTCAAGAACATTCGCCTGGTTGATAGCGACCATGATATTGACTGCAAAATCGACGGCTTCGGGGCGATGAGCCTGAAATCGGAGTTTGTGAAGAAGGCGTGATTGTGCGAGGATCGATGCAAGACTTTCTTCGCGCTACGACAACTTATCCGCTGTGTGATCCCTATGTCGCAACCGGTCCCTTTTCCGATTCGCAAGGAGTGCCCGCCCGGCGCCTGCATATGTGATCGGGATCGCCTGCTGGATGACCCTCACGGCGACATTCGCATACTGAGATTGACCAGTGAGGAAGAGAAAAAGCTCATCGCGCGCATTGAAGATATCGCCAGCTATGCCGACCTGACGCACATCGGGGAACGCATGCAAGCCCAGCTGGGCATTGTTCTTCGGATTACGCCCGGCGTTCATGAGGTACGCACGGTGCGCGGCTTGAGTATCCGGCTTGTGGAACGCCCGGGGCTTTGCAGGAAGACCCGGCAATCGATCCCAGCCGCGATTCGCAGGTGTCTCGATAAGAATCCGGACATCGTGTATGCCATTCTCAACGCGCACGACCTTCTTGGTGCTGGCTAAACCAGGGCAAAGCTTCTGTGCCCAGTGGTGAGCGAGCTGCAGGGGCTCCAAAGTTCCTTGATTTTCAACGGCGTTTTCGATCCACTAGTCCCCCCTATTCACAGGGGTTTGCTGTTCTGCGGTCTCGTCCTTCGAGCCCATGGGATGCGCCTTCATCATGAGAAAGGAATCTCACCCGAGTAAGTTTTTTAAGCGTCCCCCGTCGATAAGTACGATAGAACGGTGGCTTTGAGTTGATCTGTGCAGTTGTAGAGATCATCAAGGCTTTCAAGTGACAAGCGCTCTTCTTCCTTTTTGTTATTAAACAATCCCACGGCGAGTTTCTCCCTGTTATTGAACCTCAGGCGACAGATTGGCTTTCTGTTATTGTCATCAAGAAGAATAGCGCAATAGCTTTGAGCGTCGCGCATGAAAACACGACGAGGGCTGACTGCTTCGCGCAGTATCGCGCGGACGATATGAAATCCCTCTATCTCTTCAGCGGAAGTGACTACCTGGACTTCGTTCGCGGCCTCTATAGGGATTGCAGGCGCAGTCGGCTCAGTGACACGCGCTGACTCAGGTGTCATGGCTCCCTTCAGGCGATCATTGATCCGTTCGCCAAGTAGCTGTTCGAAGGCCCTTTTCGTGATTACGGTGAACTGGTCTTTCACAATCGGTGTGAAGCGCTTGCCTGCCAGTAGGTCTGCCGAAAGCAGGCGAACAAAGTCTTCGGAGGGGCTAACCATCCACTCTGCGAGGCGGTTCTGAATGGCGCGAGTGTACTTCAGGTCGTTTGCGGTAGTCAGTATGGTTTCCAAGTCAAACGCCGCTTTAGCAAACTTCTTAAGCTCCTCAACATCACGCTCCTTGAAATCCAGAATATTGAACTCGAAGAACGGTTTCTCATCCATCTTGTTTGGCTGTTCCAGATCAGTGAAAAACCTGTAGACCAGGCCATTCGTGAGAACGCCAAACCGCGCGGACGTGACGTGGAAGTACCTAAACAATTGGCCGGCATGATTGACGTTGAGATCATCGCCGGCCCTCTTGCATTCGAACAGGATGATCGGCTTACCATCTCGGAGAATAGCGTAGTCAACCTTCTCACCCTTCTTGGTGCCGACATCGGAAACGAGCTCTGGAGTGACTTCCAACGGATCGAAGACGTTGTAACCAAGGATTTGAATGAATGGCATGATCATCGCATTCTTCGTTGCCTCTTCCGTTTGAATCATGGTCCTTGTAGTCGCTATACGCGAGGACAGTGCCCTGAGATGATCAATGAAATCCATCTGCTATCTCCTAAGTTGTTTAGCTAAGATTTTTTAGTAAGCGGCCATGAAATTTTGTGGTTCGGAGCACTCAACCCATAAATCGTAGGGATTGAGCCAGAACGCCTGTTACCTGCCGCTTCCACTCGCCTCTGACGACAGCCACGCCGGCCTCGCAACCAAAACGCAGAAATGGCTGTTAACTTTCAGTAGTCACAGCTTACGCAAAGATAAAATAATTGTCTATTAGAAATCAATTCTGAAAATTGACACTAGGTGTCACCGTCCGCTATTAGCCGATTGTGTTGAAAAAGTTCTAGCGCAACAGCCAGTGAGTGCGATTACGGCAAAAATCACTCTGTTACACAAGAAATTCCGCCAGATTAGGGTTGAATTAAGAAGGTTGTCGACTCAATGGAATGGTTAAGTCCGCGAGTAAGTCGAACCACATATTGCCCGTTTCAAACCTTGCCGGCTTCAACATTCCCAGGCGCCGCTGATCGCGAAAATCGCCTTGTTTCGAACGTAGAGCGGTTGCTTGCGCGTAGCAAAAGCGCGAGCATAACGCCACCATGCAGCGGTAGATTCAACGAAAATTGCGGCCTCGTATCCAATCACGCGCTGCAATGTGGTATGGATCTAAATAATACTGCTCTCGATGCGGACGTCGACTTCTCGACTTTGCTCCGATAAAACAATTCCATCGTGTCGCCACCCAGGGCGTTACAAAGCGGTACATCTTTCTTGTCGTCCTTCGTGCCGCGACAGTCGTTTAAAGGCTGCCGCGTCCGAAATCGCCACGGCGGGTCGGCAAATGTTTTGACGTCGAAGGAGAGTTGCCGTGAGATGGTTTCTTCGCTTGCTGGTCGCCGTGCTTGCCGTCGGTGCAATGTGCGCCGCGCACGCCAAGGACCCGAGCGGCGAAGAGCGTGCATTGCACGTACTGAACCGCCTCGGTTACGGGCCGAAACCCGGCGATATCGAACAAGTGGCGAGCATGAGCGTTGCGCGCTACATCGATGCACAACTCGACCCGAATTCGATTCCATTAACGCCGGCACTGACGCAGCGGCTCGACAGCCTGGCGGCAACAACCATGAGCGCCGGCGCATCGCTGGCTCAATTTCTGGCCGCGCAACAAGCCGCCAGGCAGGACGATGAAGAGGGTAAGCAACAGCGGCGCGCAACCTATCAGCGCATGGCGGAACAGGACGCCGAAGCACGGCTCGCACGCGCGATCGACAGCCCACGGCAACTCGAAGAAGTGATGGTGGATTTCTGGTTCAATCACTTCAACATATTTGCCGGCAAAGGCCTCGACCGCGCACTGGTCGCCAGCTACGAGCGCGACGCGATCCGGCCCTATGTGCTTGGGCATTTCCGCGACCTGCTCGGCGCCACCGCGCAGCATCCGGCGATGCTTTTCTATCTGGACAACTGGCTGTCGGCCGCGCCGGGCTACCGGCCTCAGCCTGCCGCGCAAGCCGGCGGCCTGAACGAAAATTATGCGCGCGAGCTGATGGAGCTGCATACGCTCGGCGTGGACGGCGGATACAGCCAGAAAGACGTCACCGAACTGGCCCGCATGCTCACCGGCTGGACCTTTGCGCCGCGCCAGATGGCGCGCAGCGGCGGCGGCTTTCAATTCGATGCACGCCGCCACGATTGGGGCGACAAGGAATGGCTTGGATATCACGTTGCCGCCGGCGGCCGAAGCGAGGGGGAATGGGCGCTGGACGTGCTTGCCGCCCATCCCGCCACCGCGCGGCACATCAGCTTTCAGCTCGCACAGTATTTCGTCGCCGACCAGCCGCCGCCCGCGCTGGTCGAGCGCCTGGCGCGCCGGTTTCAGGAAACCCGCGGCGACATCCGCGCGGTATTGCGCAGCCTGTTTTCCAGCCCGGAATTCTGGGATCCCGCCAACATCGGCGCCAAGTTCAAGACGCCTTACCAATACGTGGTGTCGAGCGCGCGTGCGGCAAATCTTGCTGTCATGAATGTGCGGCCGCTGTTGGGCACGCTTGCGCAACTCGGCATGCCGCTGTACGGCTGTCAAACCCCGGACGGTTATAAAAACACGGAAGAGGCGTGGCTCAATCCGGATGCGCTGACACGCCGCATCAACTTTGCCACGGCGTTGGCGTCCGGTCGGCTTCCGCTGGCCAGGCCATTCGACCCCGACATCGGACCGGGCATGAGTAAGCGCCAACTGGAACGTGCCGCGCAACCGGACCCGGCAGACAATGCGCGCTGGAACACCGCGCCGGTCGATGCCGGTCAACTGATCCGCACGCTCGGCCCTGCCATCTCGCCGCGCACCCGCGATACGGTAGCGCAGAGCCAGCCGGCGCTGCGCGCCGCGCTGGTGCTCGGCAGTCCGGACTTCATGCGGCATTGAAACCGGAAAATCAAGGAGCTGTTCATGCATCGTCGAGAATTCATCCAGGCATTGGCGCTCGGCGCAAGCGGGCTGATTGCCTTGGGGCGAAACGCATGGGCCGCGACCGCGCCCGACGCGTCCGCCGCACAGCGCAAGCTCATCGTCATCATGTTGCGTGGCGCCGTCGACGGCCTGAACGTAGTCGTACCGCATGGCGATGCGAACTACTATCGCCTGCGCCCCACGATCGCGATTCCGCGTCCTGGGCAAGACGGCGGCGCGATCGACCTCGACGGCTATTTCGGCCTGCATCCCGCGCTCGCTTCGTTGCACGTGCTCTGGCAGCAGCGCCGGCTGGCCTTCGTGCACGCGGCCGGGTCGCCCGACCCAACGCGCTCGCATTTCGACGCGCAAGACTATCTCGAATCGGGCACGCCGGGGCGCAAGAGCACGCAGGACGGCTGGATGAATCGCCTGCTGGCTGCCATGCCCGGCCAGGTCGCACCGACCCGCGCCATCAGCATCGGACCGGTGATGCCGCGCATCCTCTCCGGGCGCGCGGCTGCCGTCAACATCGCGTCCGGTGCGGCGGCGGCGCGCCCCGCGCCGCTGGATCGCCCGCAGGTCGGCAACGCATTCGATCAGCTTTACCAGGGCAACGACAAGTATTCGAACGCCTATCGGCAGGCGCAAGCGGCGCGCCAGGAGATGATGGCGTCAATGGAAGAAGAAATGCGGATCGCGGATGGCGGCGCGCCGCTTCCGAACGACTTTCCGAACGATGCGGTGCGGCTGGCCAGGCTGATGAGAAACGACCCGAAGGTGCAGTTCGCGTTCATGGCATTGGGCGGGTGGGACACGCATGCCAACCAAGGGGCGTCGACGGGGCAACTGGCAAACCGCCTGATGCCGCTGGGGCAAGGGCTGGCGACGCTCGCGCAACGCCTTGGCCCGCTGTTCGACGACACGGCCATCGTCGTCATGTCGGAGTTCGGCCGCACCGTGCGCCAGAACGGCAACAATGGCACTGACCACGGCCATGGCAATGTGATGTGGATACTGGGTGGCCCGGTGGCTGGCGGCAAAGTCTACGGCGACTGGCAAGGCCTGGACGACGCGCAGTTATACGAAGGACGGGACGTGCCGGTCACCACCGATTTTCGCGCCGTGCTGGCGCACATCATCAAGCGGCACTTGAGGCTCGCCGACCAGCAGTTGCAACAGGTGTTTCCCGTGATGCCGGAGCGCGCATTCGATGCGGGACTAATTCAGACGGGCTAGCAAGCGACGCAATCGGCTCATTGCTCCGACCCCGGCACTGATGGCAGACGACTACCCGGCGGCGCGGATTCGCGCGAGCGCCTGGCGAATCGCGTCCGCGTCGCCCGGCCGGACCAGGCGTACCGCCTCCTTGCCGTCGCGCAGAAAAACCAGGGTCGGCCACAGCGTCACCCTGAACGAGCGCCCCAGCCGCCGTCCCTTGCCGTCCTCGATCTTGATATGACGCGTGCCGGGATGATCGGCGAAGGCCGATGCCAGCAGCGGCTGCACGACCCGGCAGTGGCCGCACCAGGGAGCGCCGAACTCGATCACGACCGGGCCGTCGAGCGTATCGATTTCCGCGCGGGCCGGTTCGATCGGTGCATAGTTGTCATTCATCGTCATACCGATAGCTTACCGCTTACGCAAAGGATCAAGCAGGTGCCGCAGAGCGTTGTGATCGAGTTCATACATCAGCGCGATCAGCCGGCCAAGTTCGCCTGCGGGAAAGCCTTCGCGCGCAAACCAGCCCAGGTAATGCCCCGGCAAATCGGCGATCAGGCGGCCCTTGTACTTCCCATAGGGCATTTCGCGGGTGACCAGCAGTTGCAAGTGTTCCGGGTTCATCTTCAGCTACTGTGCTCTGCGCACGAAAGTGCAATGGAATCGCAATTCTAGCGAGGATCGGCGCATTGCCGCTTGCGGCCGCAATGTCAGTCCGATATTTTCCCTCGCAGCGACTTGACCTGGCCACGTAAATTTTTCGTGTCGAGGCGCTTTTTTTGCGAGCTGCGGGTCGGTTTCGTAGGTCGGCGCGCGCGCGGCAAGACCGCGATGCTCGCCACTATTTCCTGCAAGCGTTGCAACGCTTCGTCCCTGTTCTTTTCCTGGCTGCGGTGCGCCTGCGCCTTGATGATCACTACGCCCTCCTTCGTAATGCGCTGGTCGTTCAAGCGGAGCAATCGTTCCTTGAGATGATCCGGTAGCGACGACGCGCGAATATCGAAACGCAAGTGAATGGCATTGGAAACTTTGTTGACGTTTTGACCGCCCGCGCCCTGCGCGCGAATTGCGGTGCATTCGATTTCGTTTTCGGCGATGTGCGGAGCGCGAAGGATTGACACGGATTATTGGCCTTGGCTCGTTGTATCGGGCTCCATGTATACCAGCTCCCACAGGTGCCCATCCAGATCCTGGAAGCCGTGCTGATACATGAACCCATAATCCTTCGATGGATTCGGCGTTGTTCCGCCGGCCGCGACAGCCTTGCCGACCATCTCGTTGATGCGTTCACGACTATCGGCCGATATGCACACGAGCACTTCCGTGCTCCTGGTTGCGTCACAAATTTCCTTCGGGGTGAAAGTCTTGAAGAAGCTCTCAACCAGCAGCATGACGAATATGTTTTCGCCGACGATCATGCAAGTGGCGTTCTCGTCGGTGAATTTCGGATCAAACGTGAAATCCAGTTGGGTGAAGAACTCGACCGATCTCTTGAGATCCTTGACCGGCAGGTTCACGAAAATTTGAGTCGCCATATCATTTCCTTTCAAAGATGAATTGCACTTTATCCGGAAACCTTATTGACGTTTTGATCGCCCGCGTCCTGCGTGCGAATTCGGTAAAAAACATTTTTCAGCGTTCATGGGTGCGCCGCAGCCGGCGATGCCACATGCGCCTGGCTCGGCTGACCGCTTTATTCCTGTTTCACAAAGATGCCGCCATGCACCGCTGTCAGGATCGCCTCCACCGCCGGATGCTTGATCTTGCGCTCGTTCGAGATCGCATAGAACTGTTCGCGCACCTGCGTCAGTTCGCCGACCGGCACCGCGCCGAACTGTTCGCGCACATCGTCGGCGAGCGCGGACGGCGCCGGGAACAGGCCCAGGCCGTTGCGGCCGAAGGTGTTGAGCAACGCATTGTCGTCGAATTCGCCGACCACATCGGGCCGCACGTCATGCGTCTCGAACCAGTGATCGAGCCGGCCGCGGATCGCGTGATTGCGCGTCGGCAGCAACAGTGGGGCACCTTTCAGGCTGGCCGGAAAATCCGGCTGGTAGCGCCGCGCCAGCCCCGGCAAACCGAACAGCATGATTTCGCTTTCGCCAAGCAGGTGGCTGAACACGCGCAGCGTGGTGCCGGACGGCACCGGACGGTCGGTCAGCACCACGTCCAGCTTGTGCACCGACAAGTCGCCGAGCAGTGATTCAAAATCGTCCTCGTGGCACACCAGTTTCACTTTCTGTGGCAGCTGCAGCGCTGCCTCAAGCAGCCGTGACGCCGTCAGCTTCGGCAGTGAATCGGACAGGCCGACCGTCAGCCGCATGGTCTGGCCGATATCGGTTTCCGTCAGCACTTCCTGCAACTGTTCGCCAAGCAGAAAGATCTGGTCGGCGTACGCGAGCGCGACGCGCCCGGCTTCGGTCAGCACCAGCCGCCGGCCCTGCGGCGCCAGCAGTGCCTTGCCGACCGACTGTTCGAGCAGGGCGAGCTGCGCGCTGATGGTCTGCACTGCCACGTCCAGCCGTTCAGCGGCGCGCGTGACACTGCCCTCCTTGGCGACAACCCAGAAATAATAAAGATGTCGAAAATTCAATCCGGTGATTTTCATGTTTCTGTTTTTTCGAAGTGACACTGCGATTATCTTCGCTTTTTAAGGGAAGGCAAATTCTTTAACATGCGAGTTCCGATTCGGCGGCATGCGCTGCCTCGACTGTTTTCAGAAAGGACACATGATGAACGACCGTTATGCTTCGCTGCGCAAGCATGCTTTCGGCGCGCACTCGACCACCACCGTGATCGACGGCGCCGCGCACAAGGTCTTGCGCAATACCTACATGCTGCTATCGCTCACGCTGGCATTCAGCGCGATGGCCGCCGGCGCCTCGGCCGCGTTGCGGCTGCCTCATCCCGGCATACTGATCACGCTGGTCGGCTATTTCGGCCTGCTGTTCCTGGTCAACAAATACCGTGATCGCGGACTCGGCGTGGCGCTGGTATTCGCGCTGACCGGCTTCATGGGTTACACACTCGGCCCTGTCATCAGCCATTATCTGAACATGCCGAACGGCACGCAAACGGTGATGACGGCAATGGGCGGCACCGCCGCGATTTTCATGGGCCTCTCGGCGTACGCGCTGGTGACCAGGCGCGACCTGTCGTTCATGGGTGGCTTCCTGACAGTCGGCGTGCTGGTCGCGTTTCTGGCCGGCCTGGCGGCGGTCTTCCTGCAGATCCCGGCGCTGTCGCTGACCGTGTCGGCCGTATTCGTGCTGCTGATGTCCGGCCTGATCCTGTACGAGACCAGCAACATCGTGCGTGGCGGTGAAACGAATTATGTAATGGCGACGCTGAGCCTGTTCGTGTCGATCTTCAACTTGTTCACCAGCCTGCTGCATCTGCTCGGTTTCGCCAACAACGAGTAAGGCCGCAAGCGATCCATTCGCAAGGGCGCCCACGCGGCGCCCTCGTTGTTCGCGGCAATAACAAGCCGCCGCGGTTTGTCGCAATCCCCTTTCCGGCAGCGGAAAACGGCGTGCGAGAAACCGTGCCCACCCGATACCACAGGAAAAATTTTTCATGATCGAACTTCTCTCCGATCCGCAGATCTGGGTCGCCTTCTTCACGCTGACCGCGCTGGAGCTGGTGCTCGGCATCGACAACATCATTTTCATTTCCATCCTGGTCGACAAGCTGCCGCAGGAGAAGCGTGAGTTCACACGCCGCCTCGGCCTGTTCCTCGCGATGTTCATGCGCATCGGCCTGCTGCTGACGCTGGCATGGATCGTCGGCATGACGCAGCCGCTGTTCGCCGTGCTGGGGCAGGATTTTTCCGGGCGCGATCTGGTATTGCTGCTGGGCGGCCTGTTCCTGCTGTGGAAGAGCGTCGGCGAAATCCATGAAACCTTCGAGGGCGCGGAAGGCGGCGCGTCGGCCACGGTGCGCAACACCTTCGCCGGCATCATCCTGCAGATCGTGGTGATCGACCTGGTGTTCTCGCTCGACTCGATCATTACCGCGGTCGGCATGGTCGATGAGATCGCAGTGATGATCGCGGCGGTGGTGGCGTCGGTCGGCCTGATGATGTTCTTCGCCGGCCCGATCGGCCGCTTCGTATCCGAGCACCCGACCATCAAGATGCTGGCACTGTCGTTCCTGGTCGTGGTCGCGGTGGCGCTGATGGCAGAAGGCTTCGGCCATCATGTGCCGAAGGGCTACATTTACAGCGCGATGGCATTCTCGGTCGCGGTTGAAATGCTCAATATCCGGCTGCGCAAGCGTTCGACGAAAGCCGAGCTGGAAGCAACGCGCTACGTACCATCGGGCGAGCCGGAACGGGAGGCTTGAAACCCGCTCTCGGTCGGCGACTTCGCGGTCGCCGACTGCCGCAGTCTTGCCGTTGTTGAGATTGGCGACCCTGGCCGCGGTGCCGCACGGCCACGCGTAGCCGGCGGCGGCCGAAAGTTTCGATGCGCCGACGCACACGTTTTTCGACATGGAACGTTGCTACTCGATTCGACTCTGATGAGAATGCAGACGGCGCGGCGCAGACGAACCGGCTTTGACGATGCGCGGCGCTGCCGGCAGTTTTATCATCGTGAACCGCCGTTCGGTCTTGCCATTCGCACCGTATCATGCCGAGCACATTTAATGTCCTGTTCATCGGCGCGCTGCTTTGCGCCGTGATGCTGCTGGTGCTGATTTCGCTTTTGCGCAGCGGCATCGCCGGCGTGCGCGAATGGTCGATCGGCAATGCACTAGGGTGCATCGCGCTGGTGCTATACGCATTGGGCAGGGAACTGCCGGCGCTGTTTGCCTATGAAGTGGCGAGCGGCGTCTATGCCGCGGCCAGTGCGGCAATCCTGGTCGGTTTCAGGCGCTTCTTCGGGCGCCGCGCGCATACCGCGATGCTGGCAGCCGGCGTCATCGCCGTGATCGCGGCGATCGCGGTGTTTCATTATTACTACGATTCATTCGCGCTGCGCACTGTCACCGTCGCCGTGTTCCAGGGCGCGCTCTGTATTGGCATCGCGTTGAGCACCGTGCGGGCGCGGCATGCATGGCGTTCGCGTTATCCCTATTTCTTCACTATCGCGATGGCCGGCCTGATCACGCTCGGACATGGCGTGCACGCGGCAATCCATCTCGCCAATCCGGACCAATTGACGTCGCTGCTGCAGCCCTCTTCCTGGAATCTTTTCTTTTTGTCGGCCGGCACCTTTGTGTTGCCGGTGTTGACCATCGGCGCCGTCATGATGGTGCACGACACCATGATGGCGAAGGCGGAACATGCGGCCAATCGCGATTTCCTGACCGGCGCATGGTCGCGCCGCGCACTGTTCGAACTCGCCGAGCGTGAATTGTCGCTGGCGAAACGCAATGGCCGCAGCGTCGCGCTGCTGGTGCTCGACATCGACAATTTCAAGACGATCAACGACACCTGGGGTCACGCGACCGGCGACCAGGTGCTGGTCGATGCGATGCTGCGCGCCGAGACCGCGATTCGCAGCGTCGATTATTTCGCACGTGTGGGCGGCGAAGAATTCGCAGCGCTGTTGCCGGAAACAAATCGCGCGGCGGCGGTGCGGGTCGCGGAACGGATCAGGTCGACCATGGAAAGCAGCGCGTCCGCGATCAACGTCCCGGGCAAGCCGGATACGCCCGCGTATACGGTCAGCATCGGCCTGGCGCTGCTGCGTTCGCAGGACTCGTTCCGGGAACTGATGCGGCGCGCCGATGCCGCGCTGTATGCGGCGAAGGCAGCCGGGCGCAATCGGGTGGTGTGCGACTAGCGGACCAACCCTACGAAACGTGATCAAGCGATCTTCGCCAGATCCTCCAGTCGGCCAGGACGCCGGTCGCCTGCGATAGCCGCGACCGGCGCATATCAGGCAGGCTCGGCCCGCGCCAGGATCTGTCCGCCGCCGTAACTGCTTTGCCGCGGCAGCTCGCCGCCAAGCGTGATGCGGATCGCGCAATACTTGAATTCCGGGATCTTGCCGAACGGATCTAGCGCGGCATTGGTCAGTTTGTTGATCGCCGCTTCGTAGTAGCAGAACGGCACGAACACCGCACCGCGCGGCGAACTATCGTCGGCGCGCGCATACAGCGCAACCTGGCCGCGCCGCGATTGCAGCGTGATCACGTCGCCCGGCTGGCCGCCGAGCTCGGCGAGGTCGAGCGGATGCACCAGCGCCACCGGGTCCGGTTCCAGCGCATCGAGCACAGTGGCGCGGCGCGTCATGCTGCCGGTGTGCCAGTGTTCGAGCTGGCGGCCGGTGATCAGCACGTTCGGATACTCGGCGTCCGGCTTTTCGGCGGCCGGGATGATGTCGGCCGGCACGAAGCGCGCGCGCCCGCTGGCGGTCGGGAAATGCTCGGTGAACACCACCGGCTGGCCGGGATCGCCTTCCGCCTCGCACGGATAGGTGACCGCATGCTCGCGCTGCAGCCGCTCCCAAGTAATGCCGGCGATGCTCGGCATGCTATGCCGCATTTCATCGAACACCTCGGATACGTCATCGTATTGCCAGTCAAGGCCGATGCGCCGCGCGATCTGCTGGATGATCCACAGGTCCGGTTTCGCTTCGCCGGGCGGATCGATCGCCTGCCGGCCCAGTTGCACCAGGCGGTCGGTGTTGGTGAAGCTGCCAGTCTTTTCCGGGAACGCCGAGGCCGGCAGGATGACGTCGGCCAGGTAGGCGGTTTCGGTCAGGAAAATGTCCTGCACCACCAGGAAGTCGAGCGCGGCCAGCGCCTCGCGCGCATGGTTGGCGTCGGGGTCGGACATCGCCGGGTTTTCGCCCATGATGTACATGCCGCGCACCTTGCCTTCCTTGATCGCGTGCATGATTTCGACTACCGTCAGGCCGGGCTGCGCATCGAGCGGCATGCCCCACAGCTTTTCGAATTTTTCGCGCACGGCGGGATGGTCGACGCGCTGGTAATCCGGGTACATCATCGGAATCAGTCCGGCGTCGGAAGCGCCCTGCACGTTATTCTGGCCGCGCAGCGGATGCAGGCCGGTGCCGGGGCGGCCGATCTGGCCGGTCATCAGCGCCAGCGCGATCAGGCAGC
>UEXY01000035.1_pt1 | contig 25075 bp, 20 predicted proteins | sample 4301061 | NCBI WGS metagenome assembly UEXY01 (sample SAMEA4773184, study PRJEB27434) | metagenome | biome: 2259; feature: agricultural soil; material: soil | place: USA | collected 2014-09 | depth 0.25 m | reverse complement strand
TCGTCGATCTCGCCAACCGGATCGTCCTATGCTTCTGAATTCCTCTTCGCCGGCTGCGCGCGCAACCGTGCAAAATCTGGGCGCCTCGCGCATCCGCGAAGTAGCCAATGCCGGCATCGGACTGTCCGATGTACTGCCATTCTGGTTCGGCGAGCCGGACCAGCAAACGCCGGCCTTCATCCGCGACGCCGCCAAGCAAGCGCTCGACGCCGGCGACACCTTCTACACGCACAACTTAGGCATCGCGCCCTTGCGCGAAGCCATCGCCGCTTATCTGTCCGCCCTGCACCGCCCGCTCGGTGCCGAGCGCATCGCGGTCACCTCGTCCGGCGTATCGGCGCTGATGCTGCTGTCGCAGCTCATCATCAACCCGGGCGACCGCGTGGTCGCGGTAACGCCGCTGTGGCCGAACCTGCTGGAGATTCCGAAGATCCTCGGCGCGCAAGTGGCGCAAGTGCCGCTGCGTTTCGACCGGACCTCGGGCCAGACCTGGGAACTCGACCTGCAGCAATTGCTCGATGCGCTGACACCCGGCACGCGCGCGGTATTCCTCAACTCGCCGAACAATCCGACCGGCTGGGTGATCACCAGGGAACAGCAGGAAGCGCTGCTCGCGCATTGCCGCAAGCACGGCATCTGGATTCTCGCCGACGATGTCTATGAGCGCCTGGTGTACGATGCCGCGCCCGGCGCCAACGCGTGCGCGCCATCGTTTCTCGACATCGCGCACGAGGACGACCGTATCGTCTCCGCCAACAGCTTTTCCAAATCCTGGCTGATGACCGGCTGGCGGCTCGGCTGGGTGGTCGCGCCCGAACCGATGATGGCCGACCTCGGCAAGCTGATCGAATACAACACCTCGTGCGCGCCCGGCTTCGTACAGCGCGCCGGCATCATCGCCGTCGAACGCGGCGATGAAATCATCGCGCACACTCTCGCGCGCTACCAGGCCGCGCGCGACTTCCTGTATGACCGGTTGAATGCACTACCCGGCATCGCCACGCCAAAGCCGAAGGGCGCGATGTACCTGTTCTTCCGCATCGACGGCACGCAAGATACGCTCGCGCTATGCAAGCGGCTGGTGGTCGAAGCCGGGCTCGGACTTGCGCCCGGCAATGCGTTCGGACCGGAAGGCGAAGGCTATGTGCGCTGGTGTTTTGCGAGCTCGATCGAGCGGCTAGGAGAAGGGGTGCGGCGGCTTGAGGGGTTTTTGAAGGTGCGCTGAGTTTTGAGGGGCGGTGCGCTATCGATGCGGTTTGTTGGCTGTTGCCTTACCCATCCAGTAGCATAGCAGCGGCGCCGGCAACTTCATGATCTTTCAGTCGTCAACCGCAACCTCGTCCATCGCACCGAAATCGTAGAGCACCCGAGTGATCTCACAGTCCGACTCGATTTTCTTCTGGCGGAACAATTCCAGCAGCCCATTCAAGTCGCGCATCGCAATATACTCTACGCACGATACGTTGCTTCAAACAGCGCCACTGCTCCTTCGACTTCAGCGACTAGATCGACCTCATGACCTCTCTTGTCGCGCCAGTAAGAAACGTGGGAGTTCAAATAGTAATAATGCATCGCCAGGCGCTTGAAAACCGCAGTTCCCGTCGCGACGCCGAATGCCGCCGAATTTTCGATCAATCCCTTCCTTTTCAACTGTCCGGCCGATGCGATGGCAGCGTCGGCCAGATACACCTTGTAGCGCACCTAGCACATCCTTGCCATATCCGAATGGCGCCAGGCGATGGATCAGATGCGTGGCGTCCAACAGCTCGATGAAACGCTGGGCGGTGGTCTCCTAACCTCCGGATTACTGCACAGATCCGGCATGTCGCGCTTGACCGCTTTTTTCGATAATGTCTTCGCGCAGCAGGCGCTGCGCCTGCGTGACGCTGTCGACCTGCACAGCCGCCGGTAAGCCGACACCAAATATTGATGGAAATGCGCGACGTATGGCTTGGCGATTTCGCTGGCGCGAGACAAACCGCTCTTCGCTCGGTTGAATAGTTCGCGCAACGATGCGAGGGGTGGTGGCGGCAGCAGGTCGATGCACTTGATCTACAGATATTCGTAAAACGGCAGCGTCGGCAGTCAAATCGTGTGTAAGCGCCGCTCTCCCGGATTCTGGCCCATCGCGACCAGTTGCGTTGCCGAACCGGTCGCGATGACGTGACGGTCCCGACGGCTGCCAGGAATCTGGTGCGTCAATCGGCTGACAAGGTTCTATCCCGGCCATGTTGCGGCTTGCCCGTTGATCCATATGTAATCAGACCAAGGCCGCCTGCCCAACCTGTCGCCGGGTTAAACAACATGGCGCTGTGGTCTCCACACCTACCTACGGCCTCCTTGTTAGGGCGATGTGTAATCGGCGAACATCGTCCCGCACATTGAGGTTCATATGACCGCACTCCTAGCATCCGAGCTGGTTTTTCGCCGGGCAAAAAGCCATCTGCACACGATTTTCCCGGAGATTAAATCTTCCCATCTCGCTGAATCACTCGCTGCCACTCTCGGGTTTAATACTTATGCAGCATGGCTGCAGTACATGAATCAGGCAACGCAAGACCCCCGAAATTCGATTGCTCGATTCCACTCTGTTCGAGCAGCGGGTTGCATCGTTTGGATATGACATTGCTTGGGACGGGTCCGCAGAAAGCGAATTTATTGGCTTTGAAGATGGCGAACAGGCTTTTGCCACGAGTTCGTATGATATCGATGAAGAAAAGCCTTTATCCAAGAGGGAGCGGGCCTGGCAAAACCTGATGGTCGCAGGTATCAATGCCGGACTCTGGCAAAAAGTATTCGGCCTTCGCGCTAGTGACAACCGATGGCGGGGATTTATTCCAGATAGCCACGAAGGTGAATCGTCGTATGTGTATCACTTTCAGTTAGCTGGTTTGCCGGCGAGTGCCTTCGTTCATGATATTAATTATGGCGAATTGGCGTTTCATGTCGTTGTGCAACCGACAGGCAAGTTCATGTTCTGCCTGGACGCGGGATTCTCGTCAGGCGAAGCCTCTGCCGGAGGATGGCTTGAGCGTCGGAAAGGTCTCTGGATTCAAGACTCTTTAGGCATTGGCATGTTCACGTGCCGACGGCATTTGATTGATCGGCTTGTGGGCTTGGATGTATCGCCAATGGGTTATGGAAGAAAAGGAAAATTTTACTTCTAGCTGGATCAAAATAGAAGAAATTGGCTACCGCACAGCGCTGGCCAATTTCTATCGCATACTGGAAAGCGATATTGAGTTCTATATTTCGTCGCCATCGACACGAACTGTGGCATAGCCAGAGGCATCGTTCGGAATAGTGACGATCACCGTTTTTACAGCTTTCGTCTGTACCGTAATTCTAAGGACGCGACCCGGTGGGCGCAGATCATCCCCCGCAATCAGTTCGAACGCCGTCTTGCAAGAGTCGCTCTCGTCAATGTACTGCATGAGACTGCCATCTACCAGCGGAGCGTCGATCTTCAAATTACTCATCTTCAGCCATCTTTCTGTAAATGATTACATGGGAAATATTTTGGACTCGTTATGCGTTATGACATTTGGCGTTCGAGAACCAATGTGACAAACGAAGATATATCCATTAGCCACGTCTGCTGAGCAGGGGTGTAGGTGTTGTGTAGTCCGCGCGGTAAAACAAGTTGTAGGTTCTTGGCCTGCATTTCGTCGGTCTGATGTCCGCTGATAGCGGCCTCAAGCGTTAGCAGGTGCTTGTGATCGATCCGATCTGCTTCCGCTAGTACCTGTCGCCAACGATCTTTACATGTGGACTTCACGCCTAGCATGGTAAGGCGAAGCGGATCGTAAGCCAGATTATGGTATGCGGCAACGCCAGGGAAAATGAAATCGGGCTTCGCCTTATTTTCCGTTACTGCAATGCGCGTGTATTGGATGCCGCATTCGATAAATACCACTTCCAGATGGTTTTCGAGTGCAAGGCCGACCCGACTCTTACGACGGTTTTGAACGGACAGTGAGAACATGAGGAAGCCATCCACGTCTACACCGGTATCAACATTGCCGCTAAATCCCTTAGAAAGGCGGTCGGCGATTAGATATCTTTCGAGAGTCCGAAAAAGGATTTCTTCCCGCTCCATCCAGGCCATCAATGCTATATCCTGGCCATCGCGTGGGTCGAGGTCGTTTAATGTTGAGCGTGCATATGCCGAGAATTCGCGGGTTGTCGGAAATTTTCCCTTGAATTTCTCAAGCATCGTATCAAGGTAGGTTTCAGCTGAGGTCTCCACGACCACGCCGATATTTTCAAGAATGAATCGCGAGGCAAACTCAATACGGTCTTGCTCTGTTTCAAGTTCCGACTTGACCGAAAAACCTGGATGCGCAAGATCTGCGAAACCAAATAGCCATTCGATTTGCCGTGAGATGCTTGATCCATTCTCCGCGATAATGACCAATAGACCGCCATCCCGACGCTTCGCGATAACAAGAAGATCGCCTTCGGCTGCATTCAGGGAAACAGTCGTGGTGGGAAAATAAAAACGATATTCGGCTGACCGATGAGGTTGATCCTTCCGGCTGTCATAAAGAGTAAGGAATGCATCTTCAACGATTGGTTCTGGGTCGTCATCAGAGAGGTATAGGAACCGGGCGGGCATTCGCGTTGGGTCTGAAGGCCTCCCAATAAATGACAACATTTTTTTTGTGGCGTTGTACTCATGCTGATTGGAGCGCGTTTCGTCGGCCTCGACCGCACTTAGACGTTTCGCCGCTACACCTTCGAAATATTCCGAAAGATATCCTCTCTTCATCCCCGCTCCTCCATAAAGGGTGCGTCGCCATGCAACCAGTCACCTAGTCGTTGTGCCACTCTTTCCAAGTCGCGACCTGCGCCGCGAATGGCGCATTCCCAGACGATTGCGACGCGCCAGCCTGCGGCAGCCAGCCTTTCACATGACCGACTGTCGTTGGCCTGATTACGGCCTATTTTTGTTTTCCAGAACTCTGGGCTCGTGCGAGGCCACTTGAACAGTTGGCAGTCGTGCCCATGCCAGAAGCATCCATGCACGAAAATGACTGCACGGTAACGGGGAAATACTATATCCGGCTTTCCAGGGAGGTCGGAAACATGCAGTCGAAACCGGAAGCCCTTACCGTGCAACAGGCTGCGGATCAGTATTTCGGGTTTTGTATTTCGTCCCCTGATGCCCGACATCATCCGACTGCGGGTCGCGCTGTCTACGATGTCTGTCATCAGTGGATATAGAAATTACTCATGCTGTCAGCAGTTCACCTTGGTGGATGCCCTCTCGTTCTTCCTGTACGAGTTGAAGGACTCGCGGAACCATAATTCGGGCAACTTCGCGCATGACCGGAACTACGACACTGTTTCCGAACTGGCGGTACGCCTGCGTGTCGCTTACCGGAATCTGGAAGCTATCCGGGTAGCCCATGAGCCGGGCACATTCGCGTGGCGTCAACCGCCGTGGGCGTTTCTCCTTACCCTGCGAGACGAGAATTTCTGAACCATCTTTGTGGTATCTAGCGGACAACGTACGCGTTACGCTATCAGGAAAGGCCATGCCAAAGCCAAATCCATTACCCGCTGCACTGTGCTTCGCCTTATAAGCTTGGAGATAGGTCCAGAGGTTCGGAGTTAACGTGTACTTTGCACTGACTTTCGCTTTGGGACTAGTCGTGTAAGGTTCCTCGACTACCTCGCTGCCGTCTTGGGGATGGAGGATCGAGCCGAGTCGCGGGCCTTCAGCAGGAAGTAGCAAGTCATCCCATGAAAATCCGGTTTTTTCGCGAAAGCCGATGATGATAATCCGCTCGCGATGTTGTGGCGTGAAATGCTGACCGTCAATGACTTTGTAATGCACGTCATACCCCAGTTCATCACGCAGGGTCTGAAGAATTACGCGAAATGTATTGCCCTTGTCATGCGACAAAAGATTTTTGACGTTTTCGAGCATGAATGCTTTTGGCCGCTTGGTTGCGATAATGCGGGCCACATCGAAAAACAGCGTGCCCTGCGTAGTGCATTCGAAACCGTGTGGGCGGCCAAGGGAGTTCTTCTTCGAGACGCCCGCAATGCTAAACGGCTGGCAGGGGAAGCCAGCCAGAAGCACGTCGTGATCAGGAACGTCCGCCGCGTCAACGGCAGTGACATCGCCCGCAAAGACATGCCCTTCATCTTGCGGGAAGTTTGCCAAATAGGTTTTTTGCGAAAATGTATTCCACTCGCTCGTAAATACACAGCGTCCACCGTGTGCTTCAAAACCGAGCCGAATACCTCCGATTCCAGCGAAAAGATCAATAAATGTAAAGGGGTGTTGGCCTGTTGTTTCAATAGTCATCAATGGCAATATTCTTTGTCGAATCATGTCGGCCAAGTAAGGCGGAGGGTCGTTTTCTCGGACTTCCCAGCGACGGACAGTCCGCACATCGACCTCCAGGAGGGTGGCCAGTTCACCTTGGCTGTAGCGGGCGCGGGCCTGTCTTAGTAGATCAAGGGGGGCGAGTTGGGCCATATGCAACCTCCGCAAGGGAATATTTTCGGACATTATGCCCGAAAATATTCCCTTGCGGAGTGCTCTTCATGCCGAAAATCGCAATATTTGCATTGATGGCCACAACAAAACTGACCGACGAACATCAGTAAGCGCATAGCGGGAATGCGAGGTTTTGCCTTCACGCAGGTGGTGAGGCCCATAAGCTGGCGGGGCGGCAACAGTCTCAACATGGCTTTGCCGAAGCACTCTTTGACGATATGGATTCGAGCGTGCTTGGCGTGGCGTGACTTATCGGATAAGCAGAGCCATGTTCGGAGCTGACGACATATCTATTGGATAACCCAATGTTTCTGAAGGGAAGAATTGCTCAAGTGCTGAGGACGCTTTGGCAGCACTTCATGCTCACGCATTCAGAAATGTATCTCGGGAGATGATCGCTCATTTCCGTTGCGAGGCTATGAGATGACCGTTCATGACCTTGGCATAAATCAGTGAGGTTGCACAAAGTTTCGCAAGAAATAACACAATGCCGGTGGCCGCATTATCGTAACTGATAGTACATTCGCGGATAGTTACTTTATAGGACGTAGGCGCTATGGATTGGAGTGATTTGTTTGACAGTCATGCGTTGAAGACAGTAACGCACACAGACAAGGACAAACGCGCTTATGTCCCAAACATGGGGCAGAAAAACGTCCTGGCGGCGGCAGGCATCATTCCATCGGAAGCTCCGCCGAATGCCCCCCTCACGATTAAAGTGCTGAACGAAGGTGGGCGGGATGTATTGGCGTCTTACTACCAGTCGTATCGCGCAACGGATCCGGCAAGGCGTCCCGAGCAGAGAATGGGCTTAGAGTTTATTACTGAATGGCTTAATGAGGGAGACAGGCTCCTGTTAGGAAACATTGGCTCTGAAATATTTGCGCTAAAGGTAGCGAATGACGAGATCGATCCAGAGCGGGTAAACGAGCAGATCGCCACTCGCGCGAATCGCGAAACCATTTTTAACCGGGCAAGGAACGCCACCCATCACCCCGGCACTTACAGGAGCGAGCGCCTGGAGTTCATTAGAAATCCCTATGTTGTTAGGGCAGCGCTGTTATGCGCTGAAGGTGTCTGCGAAATGCCATCATGTAGAGCGACACCATTCACTAGGGAGGATAACAGCGTATATCTGGAAGTACACCATATTGTTCCGCTTTCGGAAGGTGGCGGCGACTGTTTAGAAAATGTTGCTGCTCTCTGCCCGAATTGTCACCGAGAGCTCCATCACGGAATGAATCGGCTGCAGAAGAGAATTGATATTCAGAATTATATTGGTACTCATCATGTGGCGCCCTAATTTTGGCAATCAACATGCTTCAATTATGATCCCCAAAGTGGGCTTCGTCGGCGCGGCATTTCATGCCGTCGATGTAGCATTCAGTGTTCGGGTAATCTGCCCCCATATCCGCGAATCGGGCAACGAAACCACCGGAAAGCCCTGCGTTGCTGAAGCTAAGTAATCGTCCGTCAACCGAGGACGCTCTTGTAGCACAAGTAGCGCAGACGGATCTCGGATAGCGCTCGCTGGTCGCGACTACCGTTCGACAGATGGGGCACCGTTGCAGCGACTCTGCGCAAATGTCACCAACAACCGCTACACCTCCAGTATTTGTCAGGGCGTTTTTGCCTTCATCTGCCTTCGCCGTACTCTATAGTGTGACGGACAAGTCTGAATACGATGCTTGGTTTGGTGCGTTTGCGGTGATGTGGCTTTTATTTGCGTTGCCTATTTCACTGGTGTTGACGGTCCTTCTTTGGAGCAGGCATAAGCGCCGCTCACTGCACAATGGCTAACACGGCAATCAACACAGGCGGCTACGCCGCTGGTTGTTTTAGACGTTAAATTTTGAATGAGACTATATGCGTACAGCAATTGACATCTTGATTAGTTGGGGGACCTATGCTCCTCTGGCCGGAACTACGCCACCATCACGGTGCGCAATGAGGGCATTCTAACTGACTGGGATATGCGCTCCGGCCGGAACAGATGCGATAGGTATCAAGTAACCGGTCCAATTCTAGATGACCGGGATATACCGTCTGAATCGCCGTTAATTTTTTAGACACTTTCGAATTTTTCGAAGTACTGCTTTCCCTCGCTGAGCAAAGTATGGACGCCCACGACTTGAATCCGGCATCCAGCATCCGCACCCGTTCTCCTTCAGCCAACTCGTACTAAACTCACAAGGAATCTGACAAAGATAAACATGCCGTCCCTTTTTCGCCGCCATCAACGACGGCCATTTCGACGCCGTAATGAATCAGCATTGCGCCACCATTGCCGCGCGAGCAGGTGAAGCCTGCCAGGCCTGCATCGAGTGCCAATTGATGTCCGGTTATATCCGTGGACAGCACTTTCCGATGCAGCGCCCATTGCGGTTTTGTTGCCAGTGTGTCGTATTCCAGGATCAAGCGCGCCTGACCTCCGTACAACTCGGAAAATGCGCATACCCTGAAATTTTCTTCGAGTAAGCCGCACAGGCTGGCGACATTCGCCGGTGCTACCGTCGATCCGATCAATGAGTAGTTACGGGCGCTCGCAAGTCGCAGGCGCGCGCGTATCAGTTTGCGATGTAATCCGCGACCGCGCCACGCAGGTGAAACGGCGGCGCCATCGAGAATTCCGAAGCGGCTTCGGTCCTTGTCATCGACACGAAGGATTTGCGCCATATGGTCGACCGTTCTCGACGACACGCCCATCACGCCATAGGCGACCAGGCCCTCGTTCTTCACGAAGCCGCCGACGATCACGCCTTCTTCTCCGGCATGCCGGACGAAATGATCGGGATCGTCCAGTCTCACCAGGCCAGGTTGCATGCTCTTGGTCGCCGAAAGATGCAATCCGTAAGCGAGCCCGGCCTCGCCGGAACCAAGCGTTCGCCACTGCACGCGCGCGTTGCCCGTTCTGGCGATCATTGGATCATCTCGGCAAAATTCACGACCTTGAGCGTCGGATAGAAATCCAGCTCGGCGGCGACCGACATGTTCACGATGTAGGAGAAGCGCGCCAGGGTTTCGATAGCGATGTCCTGGGGGCGGATTTTTTGCACCAGGATCTGCTCCGCCTTGTATGCGGCAAGCCTGCCAAGGTTTTCGTAGCGCGAGACCAGGCCGAACAAGGCCTTGCCTTCTCGCAGCAGAATTTCGGTTGCGGAAAATATCGGCAGGCGATTGCCCAACGCTGTTTCGGTGATCACTTTGCGATTGGCGGCGATAAAGCTGTCGGGGCCGAGGTAAAGGAATTCCGGCTTCATCCGCGCGGTTTTCGCGATCAGTTGCGGCAACGCCGACTCCTGGGGTTTCTTTTGCTCGTCGAGCGGGACCGGCTGCTCGATCAGGTTGAAGCGGTCGCGCTTTGCCGCTTCGCGCAACTCTTTCACGGTACGCACGGAATTCGGCTCCGCCGGATTGAAAATCACCGCCATGCGGGTCAGCGGACGATACGCGCGGATCGCACCGAGCTGCTGGTGAATCGGCACCACGTGCGATGCGCCGGTGATATTGCGACCCGACGAAGCATGGGCGGCAATCAGTCCGGCTCCCTCGGGCGACGCCACCATGGTGAAGACCGCCGGGATGTCGGTCACATGCTTAAGCGGGTCCACAGCGCCGTTGGCGCCGACGACTGCCAGGGTAACCGGTGTTCCCCAGGTGTAAATCAGGTCGACCTGCAATTTGCGCGCTTCGGCGATCAGGTCGGCGACTTTGCCGATGTCTTGCGCGACATCCCGGACGATCAACTCAACTGCAATTTTTTTTGAAGCGAGATAGTCCCGAAACCCTTTTTCGACATCGGTTTCACCGCGATACAGAATCATGTAGATGCGGAAGGGGCGCGCCTGCCCGCTTTGAGCAAGCGACGCTTCGGGCAAGGCGGACAGCGCCAGGCCGGCCAGGCTGGCGACGATGACCCGGCGACGTTGCCGCTTCATGCGGCGTCTCCCTCAGCCAGTTTTTTTGAGTTGCCTGCCGCATCGAATCGAAGGCCGCCGACGAAAAAAATCATCAGGAACGCTGCCGCCGATAAAACGCTGAACCCGCCAAGCGCAGCCATTGCCTTGGTCGGTCCGTAGATCGCGACAAGCGCCCCGGCAACCGCCGGTCCCGCGGCGCCTCCCAGGCGTTCAATCAGTCGGAAGATGCCGAGCACGGCGGTGGTTCCCTCGACTTGCGCCTCGGCGCGCGTCACGTTCGTCACCAGGCCCAGCTGGGCGGAAATGCTCATTGCCTGACCCAGGCCGAGTGCCGTGATGCCAATCAACACGCTATTGGTCGTGGCATCGAGCAGGATCGACAAGAGCCCGGCGCCGGCCAGAATTCCTCCCGCGCCGACCATCAGCGTATGCGCGCGATAGCGATCCGTGATGTGCGCGCAAGCCGGCGCCAGCGCCAAGGTCAGGATGCCGTAGATCATCGCGTAGCGGCCGATTTCCGACATCGAGCTGTGCCACCCAGTCAGGATCACCGGCACGAGGTAAATCAGGAAGCCCGACAGCAGCAGCTTCGCCGGAATCCCGACCAGAATCGAAATCGCCATGAAGCGATAATTCCTGACCAGCAGGGCGATCGGACTGCTCTTCTTTTTTGCACTGACCTTGCCGCGGGCGCTCTTGTTGTCAAGAATTCGGATCGCCAGGAATATTGCCAGGAACGCGATCACGGCGCCGAAAACAAACACCAGCTGATAACCGATCCGGTCGGCGAGTATGCCGCCCACCGCAGGCGCGCAGATTTCCGACACCATGATGGCGCTGACAAATGCGGCGGTTCCCTGGCTGCGGTTACCGTCGTCGGTGTTGTCGACCACATAGCCCTGGCAGGTCATGAACAGCAACGCATAGCCGATCCCGGAAAGCGTGCGGGCCAGCAGCAACGCGGAAAAACTCGGGGCAAGGCCGGTGCCGATCAGGCCGACGATGAGAATCACCGCACCCAAGCTGTAACTGCTGCGCCGGCCCATGCGGTCGGACCAGCGGCCGGCGAGCGGCAGGCTGCAGGCCACGCTCAGCAGGTAAGCAGTGATCGGAATGCTCGCGGTGAAATCGGCGGCCAGTCCTAAACCCGGATCCGGCAGCGTGCCGATGTAGATCGGCAGAAAAGAACGGGACAACATCTCCGCAAACATGAACAGGAAAGTCAGGATGCGGATCGATACGATACGTTGCTGCACCAGATTGTGGACGGCACCACCTTCCGCGAACACATAACGTGCGTTCAACTGCCTTATCAGCGCGCCGGATGCGACGCCGGCGGCGAGACTCCCGGAGGCGGCTTCCGCCGCGGCACGCATGACGTCGGTGAATTGCTGGTTCACCCGCGCGCCGATCCGGTTCAAACGCGCCGCCAGCGAGCCGATCGACTCCTTGACGCTGATGGCCGCCATATTGCTGAAATCACCGGCGGCCATGCGGGCCATGAGCTCGGCAATCTGCCGCATCGGCTCGAGATAATTGATTGAAACGATAAACAGCAGAATCTCGAAAGCGATCAGCATGCTGGTCAGGAGAATGATGCCGATGTCATAGCGCAAGCCGCTGATTTTCGAGGCGATGAAGCTCTGGTTGACGCCGACATGCAGGACGCCGACCGCTTCCCCGTTGTGCCGGATCAGGTTCGTCGTATCGAAGAAGTTGCCGGACTGCCAGCCGGCAGGCTCGGCCGTTAATTTCACCGGCAGAGGCAGGGCGGAAAGCGGTTCGGAGCCGGTCCCGACCTTCGGCAGCGCCGCCGCCAGCTGGCTCGGATCGACGCCGCTGCTGTGCAGTATTTTCCCGTCCCGGCCGACGATGGCCAGGAAGGCGATGTCATCGTTTTCCTTCAGGATCTGGTCGAAGAAATCCCCCACGCCGGTGAGTCGCTGGAATGGAATCCCGTAATCGAGCGCGCGTACGATCTTGTTGTTGACGGAGGTCGCCACGACGAGCGCCTTGCGGTCCAGTTCGGGCCGGATTTTTTCTTCGATCACGGACCAGGCAAAGAAGGAAATCACCACCTGCGATATCAGCAGTATCGACAAGGTGAACGCGAACAGCTGGCGAACCGGAGTAACGTAAAGGTCGCGCATTACAAGCCCTCCCTGCGCGGCCCGCCATCCAGCGCATTGTTCAGGCTCTGTTGAGCGGCAGACAGCTCCTGCATTGCCGCACGAGAGGAATTGACCACGCCCGAGACCAGCACCATCGCGTCCGCATCAGCCGTGGGTACTGCGGTTTCCGGTGCGGCGGACTCCAGCATCTTTTCGAAGCGCTGCAGTTTCTTTCCTGTTCTCGCAACCAGAAAATTAATTCCGAATACGGCGATCAACGCCGTCGCGACGATGCCGATGATGGACGACTGCATCAAGGCACTGGCGACTGACCCCACAATAGTGTTATGGGCGCGCTGCGAATAGCGTAACGCAAGCCCGCCGACGGGCGCACCGATGACGCTGGTCAGGCTGGCGCCGATGACGTGCTCGTCCCCCTCGCTGACCTGCCAGTGTTTCGTGCCTTTTCCGTGCATGGGCGAATTCCACGACTTCGGCACGGTGGCGCTGCCCAATGCCTGGCCGGTATGAAAAACCACCGTGCCGGTCTCATCGTAAATACTGATGGACAGGATCGATGGATCTTTTCTCGCTTCAAAGTCGATCACTTCCTGTGCATTGGCCAGACCCTTGAGCGGCAATCCCAGGCCGAGGCCGGTCTCGAGATTGGCGTGGATATCGCTGACGACGAAGCGGGTGCGGGAGCTCTCCAGTTCGGTCAAGGTTCGATCAAACTTGCCAAGATTGAGGAAGGCGGTCAAACCGAGCGCCAACGACGAAATGAGAACGATCGGAATCGTGATCTTGACGCTTAAGCCCGAAATCATCGCAGCACCTCGCAGGCAGGAATGAAGGGTGAGCGCGCCGCGCCGGTCATGGCAAGACGATCCCATCCAGGTACTTCGCCATTTCCGGCACGCGCAGGGTCGCGTCAAGGTCCTGGATCGCCGCTTCCATCGCATCGGCAAAAGCGGGATAGAAGAATTCGCCGAAGTAGAAATAACGACCGATGGTGCCCTCCAGCGTCCGTTCCCACTCCGGACTGACCGCCTGCATCGCTACCATGCGGCCCGGCAGGAAATTGTCGAACACCATGCCGCGCTCGTTGCCGTTGTTGAGAATGGTGTTTTTCACCGCGATCGCGGTCTTGAGGCGCTCCAGGTCCGACTCGTCGTGAATGACGATGGTGTAGGACTTCTGGATGCCCTCCTCGGGCTGATTCATGTCCCACAGCAGTTTTTTCCAGGCCTGCCGGTCAGCGCAGTCGACCAGCTTGACTTCAGCCAGCGGCTCGGTCGCCCATTGACCCGGTTGCGTGGATTGGCGGGCAAAGCTGAAGCGCAGCGTCAGAGCCTTGCCCGGATTTTTTGCGAAAAAACCGGCATGCGTCTTGCCGTCTCCCAGGCGCTTGAGCATGCCGCCCACCGATTCCCGGCTGAACTCGGCGCCGACCGTGCCTTCGAAAAACATGAGCTTGTCGATGTTGACGTTTTCGCCGGCTTTCAGGCGCGACAGCATGCGGGACATCATCCCGGAAACGAAAACGAACTCGCCGGGCACCCGCGTCCCCTGGAACTGGGCGAAGGTGTGCGCTTTCTCCAGATTCGGATTGCGCGCCATGACCTTGTTGGCGATCGCACGGTAAGCCAGGAGCCGCTTGTTGAAGCGGATGTACTGGCTGTCGATCAAATCCTCGGCGCGTATCCGGTAGGCCTCGCGGAACAGCGTCATGTCGGCCAGGTCGAAACGGTCATCGTCTTTCGGCAACTGCGGCTTGGTCGCACGGAATTCCTCGGTCAGAATCGAGGGCGTCAGCACGATGATCACTTCCCGCCGGGCGTCGCCCTTGCGGTCATAACCGAACAGTTTGCCCAACACGGGAATGTCGGCCAGTCCCGGCACCTTGTCTTCCTGTTTGGTCTGGTCACGCGAGACCAGACCGCCGATGATCAACGGCGTATTGTTCGGGATGCGGGCGTAGGTCTGTACCCTGCGCGTTGAAATGGACGGTGCAGAAGCCAGCGTGATGTTGGTGGTCGGGTCGATCACGCGCAGGTCCTGCCCCGGCACCGTGGCCGACACCGTGGCGTCGATCAGCATGCTGATCTCGCGCCCTTCCTGGTTGATGCGCGGCCGCACGTTCAAGAGAATGCCGGTGGGCAGATACTGGAACGAAAACGCCACGCGGCCGCCGGCGGCGCCCGAGCTGGCATCCTTGCTGGTGGCGATCGGAATATCCGTGCCGACGCGGATGGTGGCCTGCCGGTTATCCAGCGTGAGAACGCTCGGACGCGACAAAATTTCCGCCTGATTGCGATCGACCAGGGCATTGATGCGAGCCAAAAACTGCCTTGGGTCGACGGCGGCGGCGCTGTCCTTGATGATCTGCAGCGCCGTCTGGCCTGCATTCGGCGTGAGTTGCACCAGTGTTCCGATCTGCAATGCACCAGTGCCGTTTTTGCTCTGCCATTGCACGCCAAGCTCCTCGATGGCCTGCCGACTGACCTCGAGCACCAGGCCTTCCACAAATACCTGGCGCGCGGGTTTATCGATGACGTCTTCGACAATCTGCTTGACCCTGACGAATTGGGTCGGATCGTCGGGGTGACTCAGCACCAGGAGCTGGGCGGTACCGGATGAGATGGTGGGGCCGAGGGGTGTCGCCGCGCTCGGTATCATGCTCAGGCCCAGCGCATTGGCGGATTGGTCCGGCGAGGTGCTCCCCCCTCCCTCGGCGGAACCTACCAGACCCATGCTATGCGCTTCCGGCACAGGCATTTTGTAAATTAAGGGCAGGCGATCGAAATCGATCGATGAAGGCAGATTCTTGATCGCGTTCCTGGCCAGATCCTTCTTCTCGTTCTTGGCTGAAGGCTTCGGATCGTCGCTGGGGCTATCGAATGAGAAAGAAACCGGCTTGACGGCGGTCGGCGCCGCAGCGGCCGCTGGCGCCTGCGCTTCATTGGCACTGCTGGCTGCGCTGGGGGACGCCTCGGCAAACGGGCTCCCCTTCAGCAAAGGCACATCCCGCCCCTTGAAGGAATCGTCTTTAGACAGCGGCTCGTCATCGGTTACCGCCGAATAACCCATCGCGCGCAACGCGAACAACGCGCCCTCGGCATCGATATAAGACAGATTGATGACCTTGGGCTGCAAGTCGCTCAACGGTAGTCTCGAGTGCGCTCTGACCGCCTCCTCCAGCACCTTGGTGATGAGCGGATCGAGAGCGGCCTCCGCCGCATCCTGGTTGAGCTGAACGCCGGCCGGGCCGATGCTCGAACCGTAAATGACCAGTTGGGCGCTGCGACGGGGCGACATGAGGTAGCCGAATCGCAGCACATCGACCTTGCGGCCGGCTTGACGAATGGCAGTTGCGCCATCCATGACTTTGTCGGGCAAGGCCGGCAGCCTGGGCGCGTCGGCGCCGGCGCGACGATAGCCTGCCGTGAACTCCAGCTCCAGCAGCAAATCATTGATGAAATTCCTGATCTGCCCCTCGTTCATCTTGGGCAAGGATAGCAAGCGCAGCGAGCCCGGCAGCACGACGGACGCTTCACCGTTCGCCATCGGCGGGGAGACGCTCGCCGTCCGGGCGGCAGCAACTGCCCGTCTAGTTTCGCCCAGGACAGGCGTCAACAATCCCGCGGACGCCAGGACAATCACTATTTTTACCTGCCAGCGGGTCGGGTTCATCGTTCGCCACTCCACGGCATCGGATACATGAGCGGAATGTGCGTTGCCAACATCGACCGCACGGCTGCAAGGGGAAGCATGATCGGCATTCTGTTCGCTCGAGTGGTTCGCCTGTTCAATTGACCGTACCAGCCAAGTACCTGCCCGGAATGCAGCGCGGACAGGTACTTGAAAACCGCCGATCGCACCAGCGGCTCAGGCCCGACCTTCCGGGCCGCCGGCGGATTTACATTTTTGTATAGGAGGTATTGGCCGCACTCTCTTTGACGACCTTGTACGCTTTCTTGGCTTCCATGTAGTCGCACATGTCGTCGCTTGGCTTCGACGTGCTCTTGAAATAATTGCCAACCGACTCGCACGTGGATTTGTTAGCCTTGGTCCAGTTCAATTTGCTCAAGGTCGCGTCCTTGGTGATGGCCTCATGGAACTTCGAAATGACCTCACTGCACTGCTTGCCATCGGATGCGTCGGCGGTACGGACTTCGTACAGGAGGCCGATGACCTGGCCGGTCGGGGTTTGCGCGGTCCAGCCGCACAGGCGCGAGCCTTTCTGCGCATGGGCAGCGCCAGGCACGACGAGAACGGCCGCCAGCAACGACAGGGCGGAGACAAATTTCACTGCCGGTTTTTTTTCCATTTTGCAATCCTTCAATAAGTTTATAAAATCCCAAGCGCTTACACGGACGAGACCCGGCCTGATGACGATTTGCAAACCCAGGCGATACCGCGTAGTCGCCATAGCACAGCAGCTTTTGAATTTCCAAGCAGCAACAATGCTGCTATGCAATTCTATGAACCGGGTTTCCCCGAACCTTGCATTACCTTGCAATGAATGAAAAAACAAATTCCCCACACCGAAACGCTTTCCCCTACCTGACCAGGCGCGATGACATTATCAAGATTGGGACCTTTTCTCCTCATGCTGACGCTTGCAATGTCCTGCTCGCAGGCCGATGCCGAAGATGTCGTGACCGAACGCGCCTTTTTCGAGGACAAGCGCGGCGACATGAGCTTCGAGCAAGTGGCGCAGGCCGGGTTTTCAGTGGCGCCAAGAGTCATCAACCTGGGTTTTACCCGCTCCGTTGTATGGGTCAGGCTCAGCGTCGCCCGCTCGAACGACGCTCGCCAGTTGGCGTTGAGCATCCTGCCGGCAACCCTGGATGACGTGACGCTGTTTTATCCCGGCACCGAAGGAAGGCGGTTGCCGCACTGGGCCACGCTGGTCGACGTGGCGCCGGACCGGACCGATCTTTACCTGCGCATCCGGACCAAGGGGGCGATGCTGATAGCGCCGTCGGTGTTGACCGATGCGCAGCTCCATGCAAACGAAATCAGCCGCAGCATCGTGCTGGGTGCGTTTCTCGGATGCTTTTTCCTGGTAACGGCCGGTCTGCTGGTGATGAGTTTTCAAAAAGGCCAGGCGCTGCACGCCTACTGCATGCTGCATCTCACCGTGCTGGCGGCCTTGTTCCTGAACGCCTTCGGCTACCTGACCGATTATTTCGAACCGCCGCTCTGGTTCAGCATCGCCGCGCTCGGAAATTATCTGATCGTGCTTAACGGATTTCTTACCGTCCTGATTTTGGGAGCGATTCTCCAGCCGCTGGGTTTGCCAGGCTGGGGGCAGAGGTTTTTCAACTGGTTCCCGGTTCTTTATGCGCCGCTGTTGTTGTTATTTTTTGTGTTCGACCGTCAGACCATCCTTTTCGCCAGCACAGGCTCGGCGGCGCTCGCCAGCGCCGCCGGCATTCTGCTTACGCTCGCCGTGTTCTACCGGCACGGCCGCGGTGCCTGGCTCATCGCGATGCTGATCATTCTGGCCCTGCTAAATTCATTGCGGTTGTATCTCACGATGCTGGGCATCCTCGCCCCCGTTGACTGGACCATCAATTTGCTGGTGTTTCGCTCCGCGTCGCTCACGATTACTTTTGTTGCGATCCTGTGGCTGATCCACTACAAGCAGCAGGAAGCGCTTCGGGAATCCGCGATGAAGGCGGCCGAGTCGCGGCAGCATGCCGAATTCGAAAAGAAAGCGCGAGAAGTCAAGGACCGGTTCATGGCAATACTGCTCCACGAATTCAAGACTCCGCTGGCGATCATTCAAATTGCCCTTTCCTCCCTTGGCCGGCGCATCGAATTCGGCAAGGAGGACCAGGTCCGCGTCAGCAATATTCATCGGGCAGTCGATGATCTGAACGCCATCATCGACCGCTGCGTGCAGGCCGATCAGATGGAGCTGGGCGCGATGCCGATGGACAAGCGAAGCTTCGCGTTAAGCGCCTTGCTCGATGACTTGCTGCAAACGCTCGATGCAAGCCGCATCACGCTCACCGCGCCGGATGAATGCATTGTGTTTTCGGATTTTCATTACCTGAAGATGATCCTGTTGAACCTGCTTGGCAACGCACTGAAATACTCGCCGCCGCACAGTATGGTCGAGCTGCGAATCGATCGACTCGCTTCGCAAGACGGAGGCGGGGTCAATTTCAGCATTTCGAATAGTCCCGGAAAGGCGGGGGTGCCGGACCCGGCCAGGCTGTTCACCCGCTACTATCGGTCGGAGGGTGCGCGCAGACACGTAGGCGCAGGCCTCGGGCTTTGGCTTGCACAAACGATGGCCACGCAGCTTGGATCGCAAATCAACTTTTTTGCCGAGCAATCGCGCGTCTGTTTTAATTTTCGAATGGAGCATCCGTGAAATCTGCCGACCGTCAAAAACCTTCGGTGATACTGGTCGAGGATAATGAAACACTGCGCGAGGAATTAACGCTCTATCTTTCGGATGAAGGCTTCACGGTACGGGGAGTCGACTGCGGCAGCGACCTCAATGAAGCGCTTGCCGCGCAGCACACGGACATCCTCATCCTCGATCTCAACCTGCCCGAAGAGGAAGGCCTCAGCATCACCAGGCGCATCCGAAGTTCGATGCCGAGCCTTGGCATCATCATCCTGACCGCGCGCGTCAGGAGCATTGATCGGCTCGAAGGCTATGCCGCCGGGGCCGATGTTTTCCTTACCAAACCCACCAGACCGGAGGAACTGACGGCAGTCATCAACAATTTGTTCGGCCGCCTGCAACCGGAGGCCGATACGGGAAAATGGCAACTTGATATAGCCGGCCTGTTGCTGCTTTCGCCGGCAGGAATACCGATCAATCTGACCGAGGGCGAGGCGCTGCTGCTAAGAGAATTGGCGTTCTTTGGCCGCTGCGTAGAGCATGATGTGCTGATTTCGCGGCTCGGCGACGAAAGCCAACCCGAGAAGGTCAACAAGGCAAGGATCGAAGTCCTGGTCTGTCGATTGCGCAGGAAACTGGAGCCGTATGTCGATGCCGGCTCCAACATCAAAGCGTTGCGCGGGCGCGGCTACCAGCTTAATTTTCCGCTGATCGTGAAGAAGCCGCGCTCAATATTCGAAGCGGAGTAAATGGAGCCGGCCGCGGCCCGGCGATGGCAACTCCGCCGCTTGCAGTCGCTGCCGGAATCAACGGGCGAACGCTCGCCGCCGGGTACGCCGCGTGCATGCGGTCGAGCTTGAACACACTGACCACTTGCATCAGATTGCCGGCCTGATCCTGCAGTGCCGCCGACGCTGCTGCCGCCTCCTCCACCAACGCCGCGTTCTGCTGGGTGACCTGATCCATCTGGCTGATCGCCTGATTGATCTGCTCGATGCCGGCGGTCTGCTCGTCACTGGCGGCGGTGATCTCGCCGATGATGTCGGTCACGCGCCGGACGCTGGCGACGATCTCTTGCATCGTCGCGCCGGCCTGGTCGACCAGTTTGCTGCCGACATCGACCTTCTCGACCGAATCGCCGATCAGGGTTTTGATTTCCTTGGCTGCTGCCGCCGATCTCTGCGCGAGATTGCGCACTTCGCTGGCCACTACCGCGAAGCCGCGCCCCTGTTCGCCGGCGCGCGCTGCTTCGACGGCCGCATTCAACGCCAGGATGTTGGTCTGGAACGCGATGCCGTCGATCACGCCAATGATGTCGACGATCTGCTTTGAGGAGGCGTCGATCGAAGCCATGGTGTCGATTACCCGGGATACCACCGCGCCGCCTTGCACCGCGACTTCCGAAGCCGCCCCCGCCAACTGGTTGGCCTGGCGCGCATTGTCGGCATTCTGCTTGACGGTGGAGGTCAGCTCTTCCATCGAGGACGCCGTCTGTTCCAGCGCACTGGCTTGCTGCTCGGTACGCGATGACAGATCCAGATTGCCGGCGGCGATCTGCCTGGACGCCGATGCCATGGCATCGATACCGGTGCGCACCTGACCGACGATATCGGTAAGGCTATCGCGCATGGCTTTCATCGCGAACAGCATGCTAGCCTGGTCGCGCCGGCCGGTGGTCACCGCGACGCTCAGATCGCCGGCGGCGATGCGGCCGGCGATGCGAGCCGCATAGTCCGGCTCGCCGCCGAGCTGCCGCAACAGTCCGCGCGTAATCAGGGCTGCCGCAACGATGCCGATCAACAAGGCCAGTCCGCCCAGGATCACCATCAGGACCCGTGCGGAATCGATGATTTGCTTGACGCTGGCGCCATTGTCGACGGTGATTTTTTTCTGCAACGCGATGAAAGCGTTGATGTTCGCCTGCAGCGCGCCGAGGGCCGGCAAGGTTTCAGCGTTCATCATGCCGATCGCTTCCTCGTTTTTACCCTCGTTCAACAACTTGCCGGCCCGATTGAACGACAGCGCATAGTTGGCGCGCGCTTCCTTGATTTTGGCCAGCAAGGCCTTTCCTTCCGGCTGCTGGACCAGCGTGTCGAGCGTATTGAGCGCTTCGTCGGCGGCCTTCCGGTAAGCGCCGAGCTGTTTGCGAATGCTGGAAATCTGCATGGCGTCGGTCGTGATGAACAGCTCCATCGTGCGCTGCGCATTGCCGAGCGTCGCGCTGTTGACCGTGTTGGCGGCTTCCGCGACGAGCCAATCGCGGTCGACGATCTGGCGATTGATTTCGCCGATACGCGTAAAGCGCAGCACGCCGATCACCACCAGCGCCACCATCATCATCAACACCAGTCCAAAACCGATGCTCAGGCGCGTGCCGACTTTGATATTTGCGATATGCATTCAAGCCTCCCTCTTCAAGCCGCGCCGCGATCAGCTCCCGCAATACGCGGTCTTCACCGTCGTGAAAAATTCCGCCGCATAGCTGCCTTGTTCACGCGCGCCGTAACTCGATCCCTTCCTGCCGCCGAACGGCACGTGATAATCGACTCCCGCCGTCGGTACATTGACCATCACCATGCCGGCTTGCGCATGGCGCTTGTAATGGCTCGCGTGCTTGAGCGAGCCGGTGCAAATGCCGCTCGACAGCCCGAACTCGGTATCGTTCGCCAGCGCCAACGCGTGCTCGTAATTGTCGGCCGCGATCACGCTCGCCACCGGGCCGAAGATTTCTTCGCGGCAGATGCGCATGTCGTTGCTGCAATCGGTGAACAGCGCGGGCGTCAGGTAGAAGCCGTCGGTGTCGCGCCGCACGCGCTGGCCGCCGTACGCGAGGGTCGCCCCTTCATCGCGGCCGATACGGATGTAATCGAGGTCCTGCTCCAGTTGATCGGCATCGGCCACCGGACCGATATCGGTGCCGGCCTTGAGCGCGTCATCGACCTTGAGTGTTGCGAGCTTTTCCTTGACCGCCGCGACGAAGGCCGGATAGATGCCTTTCTCGACGATCAGCCGGCTCGACGCGGTGCAGCGTTGCCCGGTCGAGTAGAACGAGCCCTGGATCGCGCAATCGACCGCGGTCGCCAGATCGGCGTCGTTCAATACGACCAGCGGATTCTTGCCGCCCATTTCGATCTGCACCTTGGCCATGCGTCCGATCGCGGCCTGCGCCACCTTGGCGCCGGTCGCGGCCGATCCGGTGAAGCTGATCGCAGCGACCCGGCGATCGTTCAGCAGTGCCTGGCCGACCACGCTGCCGCGCCCCATCGCCAGGTTGAATACGCCGGCGGGCAAGCCGGCGCGGCTGATGATCTCGCTCAGCGCCCACGCCGATCCCGGCACCAGGTCGGCCGGCTTGAACACGACGCAGTTGCCGTACGCGAGCGCTGGCGCGATTTTCCATGCCGGAATCGCGATCGGGAAATTCCACGGCGCGATGATGCCGACCACGCCGACCGGCTCGCGCGTGACTTCGACATCCAGACCGGCGCGCACCGAGGCCAGCTTGTCGCCGCGCAGGCGCAGGCATTCCTGCGCGAAGAATTTGAAGATCGCGCCGGCGCGCGCGGCTTCGCCTATGCCTTCGGGCCGCGTCTTGCCTTCTTCGCGCGACAGCAAGGTGCCCAACTCTTCCTTGCGCGCCAGGATTTCGGTGCCGATCCGGTCCAGTGCATCGGCCCGCATTTGCGGATTCGACAGCCCCCATGCTGTCGCGGCATCGGCGGCCGCGGCGATGGCGGAGTCGGCCTGGCCGGCGTCGGCGCGCGCGTAATGACCGATCACGTCCGCCGTATTCGACGGATTGATGTTCGCCGCCGCTGAAGCACCGTCGATCCAGGCGCCGTTGATATAGTTTTGATGCATGTTCAGATCACCTTGTTTTTTGCGAGACGTTCCATTGCTTCTATGTCCAGTCCGAGCACGGCTTCCAATACCTCGCGCGTATGCTGGCCGAGCGTGGGTGGAGCATTGCGGTACTCGACCGGCGTCTCCGACAGGCGGATCGGGCTGGCGACCAAGGGCACGATGCCGGCCAGCGGATGCGGCAGGTCGATTTTCATTCCGCGCGCCTGCACCTGCGGGTCGTCGAACACCTGCGCGAGATCGTTGATCGGTCCGCAGGGAACGCCGGCCGCCTCCAGTGCAGCAACCCACTGCGCCGTGGTGCGCATGACCGTGGCTTGCCGCAGCAGCGGCACCAGGATGTCGCGGTGCTTGACGCGGCCGGCGTTGTCCTTGAAACGCTGGTCGTGCGCCCATTCCGGGTGCCCGGCCACCTCGCAGAAGCGGCTGAACTGGCCGTCGTTGCCGACCGCCAGGATCATGTCGCCGTCGGCGGTCGGAAAGTCCTGGTAAGGGACGATGTTCGGATGCGCATTGCCCAGGCGTCTTGGCGCCACGCCGGTGGTGAGGAAGTTCATGTTCTGGTTCGCCAGGCAGGCCACCTGCACGTCGAGCAGCGCAAGATCGATGTGTTGCCCGGTCCCCGATGCGTCGCGATAGGCGAGCGCGGCAAGAATAGAGGTAGTGGCATAAAGCCCGGTCAGGATATCGGTGAGCGCGACGCCGGTTTTCATCGGCCCGGCCCCCTCGTCGCCGTCCTTGCGGCCGGTCAGGCTCATCATGCCGCCCAGTCCCTGCACCAGGAAGTCGTAGCCGGCGCGCGCCGCATACGGGCCGTCCTGGCCGAAGCCGGTGATCGAGCAATAGATCAGCTTGGGATTGATTGTTTTGAGCGAGTCGTAGTCGAGCCCGTACTGGCGCAAGCCGCCGACCTTGAAGTTTTCGAGCACGACATCGGAGCGCGCGGCCAGCTCGCGCACCAGCTCCTGCCCCTCCGCATGCGTGATATCGATAGCGACCGACCTTTTGTTGCGGTTGGCGCACAGATAGTAAGCCGCCTCCGAGGTCGGCTCACCTTGCGCGTCGCGCAGGTAGGGCGGTCCCCAGGCGCGGGTGTCGTCGCCGGTGCCGGGCCGTTCGACCTTGATCACGTCGGCGCCCAGGTCGGCCAGGGTCTGGCCCGCCCATGGACCGGCGAGAACACGCGACAAATCAAGCACGCGCACATGCGAAAGCGCTCCAGCCATGACGGCTCCTCAATGATGGCGTTGACCGACAAAACGCATGAATCCCGTCCGGAGCACGGCCGGGATTCGTGACGACATGATGCGTGAAAATCAGGCGCGTCCGATGTTCCGGTTGCGCCCTACGATGCTCAGAACGAGTGGTGAATGCCGAGGTCAAATCCATTGACGGAGACGCCGGTATCGCCAGTCCTGGTGCGCGCTGCATCGGTGTACAGGTAGGTGCGCTTGGACAGGTAGTGCCAGTAGCCGACGCCTGCCTTCTGGATGGCTTTGCGGCCGTCCTGTTTGCTTTCGTCGTAGCCGACCTTCACCTTGCCGACGCCGACCGCGATGTCGGCGCCGAGGCCCCAGGCCTTGGTCTTCGAATTCACCGCGACCGTCGCGCTTTGGTCTTGCTGCGAATAGGTGGCCATCAATTTAGCCGGGCCGACCTGATAGGAAGCGCCGAGAATCGAGAACTTGGTCTCGGCCGCGTTGCGTTCGTAGCCGAGCAGAGCGGAAACCGGGCCGTTTTTGTAGGTGCCAGCCAGGGAGAACGGATTGGATGACAGGCCATTGGTGGCGGTGCCGATCGCTTCCTTGGTCGCCACGGTCACGTTGGCCTGGAAGCCGCCCAGCACCGGCGAGTTATAGAACAGCGCGTTGCCGAAGCGATTGCCGGAGCCGCCCACTGTCAGCGGATCGGAGCTGTAGAACGCCATTTGGGAAACCGCCAGCTGCGCAACCGTCTGTGTTTCGAACGGATCGTAGATGAAGTTTTCCTGCACCGCCGTCATGCCGCGACCGAGGCGGATGGTGCCGAACGGACCGGTCAGGCCGACCCGTGTCTGGCCTTGAAACAGCGGACGGCCGACGCTGGTGCCGGCGATGTTGGTTTCGACGGTGCCGGTATCCGGCTGAAAGCGGGTTTCGATCGCAAACACGGCGGCCAGGCCGTTGCCGAGATCTTCCCGTCCGCGGAAGCCGAGCGCGTTGTTGTCACCGCGGCCGAGGGCAAGACCCTGGCCGCTTTGCTTGATCATGCCGATATCCATTTTGCCGTAGACGGTGACCGAGCTTTGCGCCTGGGCGGT
>UEXY01000186.1_pt1 | contig 25231 bp, 22 predicted proteins | sample 4301061 | NCBI WGS metagenome assembly UEXY01 (sample SAMEA4773184, study PRJEB27434) | metagenome | biome: 2259; feature: agricultural soil; material: soil | place: USA | collected 2014-09 | depth 0.25 m | reverse complement strand
GCGCGCGAAACCCTGATCGGCGGCGCGGTGGTGATGGCGGCACTGGTGGGCAACGAACTAGCGGCGATGCGCAGCGCGGGGAACACCGTGCGTGCAAGCGAAAAAGCCGCCGGGTCCGCGCCCGATCCGGCGGCCCGGATACGCTAAAAACGCGGCGTCAGGCGATAGCCGATTCCGCTTGCGGCAGCGCTTGCTGGCTCTTCAACACATCGGCGATCGCACCGAACAGCTGGTCGATCTGGTTTTTTTCAATGATCAGCGGCGGCGACAGCGCGATGATGTCGCCGGTGGTGCGGATCAGCACGCCCTTGTCCCAGAAGCACTTGAGGAAGACGTCGAACGCGCGCGCGGTCGGCTTGCCCGGTATCGCTTCCAGCTCGATCCCGCAGACCAGCCCGAGGTTGCGCACGTCTTTCACGTAGGGCAGGCCTTTCAGGTTGTGCGCGGCATCCTCGAAATACGGTGCCAGCGCGGCGGCGCGGTCGAACAGGCCTTCTTCCTGGTACACATCCATTGTTGCAATCAGCGCGGCGGCGGCCAGTGGATGGCCGGTGTAGGTATAGCCGTGAAAGAATTCGATCGCGTTTTCCGGCGCTGCATTCATGAAGGTGTCGTGGATGCCCTGGCGCACGATCACTGCGCCCATCGGGACTGCGGCATTGGTCAAGCCTTTCGCGCAGGTGATCATATCCGGCACGACGCCGAAGAAATCGGCGGCGAACGCAGTGCCGAGACGGCCGAAGCCGGTGATGACTTCATCGAAGATCAGCAGGATGCCGTACCTGTCGCAGATTGTGCGCAGCTTTTGCAGATAACCCTTGGGTGGCAGGATCACGCCGGTCGAACCCTGGATCGGTTCGACGATCACGGCGGCGACGGTGGCCGGATCATGCAGCGCGAGCATCCGTTGTTCGAGTTCGTCGGCGAGTTCGGCGCCGTGCTCCGGCAAGCCGCGCGAGAATGCATTCTTCGCGATGTCGAGCGGATGGCGCAGATGGTCGACGCCGGCCAGCGTCGGGCCGAAATGCTTGCGGTTGCCGGCGATGCCGCCGACCGCGATGCCGCCGAAGCCGACGCCGTGGTAGCCGCGCTCGCGGCCGATCAGGCGCGTGCGCAGGCCGTCGCCGCGCATGCGGTGATAAGCGAGCGCGATCTTCAACGCGGAGTCGACCGCCTCCGAGCCGTCGTTGCAGAAGAATACGCGGTTCAAGCCTTCGGGCGCGATCGATACCAGCGCGCTGGCCGCTTCAAAGACTTTCGGGTGGCCCATTTGGAAAGTCGGGGCGAAATCCATCGTCGCCGCCTGCTGCTGGATCGCGGCAGTGATCTTCGGATGGCAGTGGCCGGCATTCACGCACCACAGGCCGGCGGTGCCGTCGAGGATCTTGCGGCCGTCGTCCGTTGTGTAATACATGCCGGAGGCGGCAGAGAGCAGGCGCGGCCTGGTCTTGAACTGGCGGTTGTCCGTGAACGGCATCCAGAAATGAGAAGTATCCAGCGTAGAGGTATTGGTCATGTCGTGTTTCCGTTTTGGGGAAATTGTTGGGGTGAAGATCAATTTTTCCCGATCGGCACGAGGGCGCTTTGGGCAAGCTCAATCCGATCCCGAATGACGTACCGGAAGCGATGCCGGTAAAGTACCGACCTATTATGATCCGCGCGCAGAATCCCGCCAAGTTGCCGCCACACCGCTTCTCCGCCGCCTGTTGGACGGGACGGACATGAGTCGCTGACTCGTATACAAATTAGGTTTTTAACTTGCCGATGCGCGTTTGAGGCACGGAGTTTCCCCTCTTCACGCAGTTTATCGAGCACAGCGGCGACCGCAGTTGGCGCACAAGGATGTAACAATCCGGCGCACGCAGGCTACGGAAAAAAGAGCGACGATACAGAACCGCAGGGCAACAGGCGAATCTAATTATTAGTCGTCGAGGTTAATGATGAAGCGCCTCTTTGTCCCAGTCTTCCTTGCCGCAGCGCTATCTGGGTGTGCTGTCGTCGCCCCGTATGAACAGCCATACGACGCCTATTCGTCCGCGCCCGTCTACAGCCAGCCATATGCCGTTGCGCCTGGGTACGGCCCGCCAGTTTATGTTGGTCCGCCAGTGCGGTTTAGTTTTGGGTTGAACTACTGGAGCGGGCGCGGGCATCATCACAGGCACCACCATGGTTTTGGAGGGCGGGGTTTTAGAGGCCATGGCTTCAAGGGCCATGGATTCAGTGGTGGCCGAGGCGGGTTGAGGCGTTGAGACTGCTAAATGAAAAAACCTCCGCCGTTCTGAAAATCCACGCCCCATTCGACCTTGTGCGCCCGTTCTTGCGCTATGCCTTTGGTCGAGAAGGACTTGCTGATAGACTTGTGACCCCGGCGCCGGATCTGTGCAAGCCGGGAAATACCACGTTGTCGATTGCCGCCATGCTGACGCAATTCTTGTGCGGTGGGCCATTAAAAAGCACCGATTACCGCATCGATTGCATCTGGACGAACAGGCAACATGTGCCTGAAAATTGAATGAAACCAAACAATTACAGCAAGCGTCGCATTTCTGTGGCGCCCATGATGGACTGGACGGACCGCCACTGTCGCACGTTTCACCGGCAAATCACACGTCATACCTGGCTGTACACCGAGATGGTGACCACCGGCGCATTGCTGCACGGCGACGTGCCGCGCCATCTTGATTTCAATGAAGAAGAGCATCCGGTGGCGTTGCAGCTCGGCGGCAGCGAACCTGCCGATCTCGCGAGAAGCGCGAAGCTGGGCGAACAATGGGGCTATGACGAAATCAATCTGAATTGCGGTTGCCCGTCGGAACGCGTGCAGAAGGGCGCGTTCGGTGCTTGCCTGATGGCCGAGCCGCAACTGGTTGCCGATTGCGTGAAGGCGATGCGCGATGCGGTGACGATCGACGTCACCGTCAAGCACCGGATCGGTATCGACGACGTGGAGTCGTATGAGTTCGTGTGCGATTTCGTCGGCACTATTGCGCAGGCCGGCTGCACCACCTTCATCGTGCATGCACGCAATGCGATCCTGAAAGGCTTGAGCCCAAAAGAAAATCGCGAGATTCCGCCGTTGAAGGCGGATTATGCTTATCGGCTCAAGCGCGACTTTCCGCAACTGGAAATCATCATCAACGGCGGCATCAAGCGGATCGACGAAATCGATGCGCACCTGCGGCATGTTGACGGCGTGATGCTGGGGCGCGAGGCATATCACAATCCCTATTTGATGGCCGGCTTCGACGCACGTTATTACGATGATGCGGCACCGGTGAAGTCGCGCGCCGAAGTGCTGCAGGCGATGCAGCCGTATGTCCGCGAACAGCTGGCGCGCCACGGCAAGAGCGGCGCCGGCTTGAAGTTGAACAGCATCACGCGCCATATGCTCGGCCTGATGACCGGCATGCCCGGCGCGCGCGCCTTTCGCCAGACGCTTTCCGATTCGAAGAGGCTTGCCGCCGGCGATGCCGCGTTGCTGCTCGAAGCGCTTGCCCGCATGCAGCCGCTCGCTGCCTGATTTTTCCCTGTTCAATACAATGTCGTGCCGCCGGCTCCGGTGGCACGGAATCTGCGTGCCTGTCATGCTCGAGCCAATCAATGGAGGTACACCATGCCATTGAAATCAGGAAAGAGTCAGGACACGGTGAAGCGCAATATCAAGACGCTGGTGCACGAATGGGAGCACGAGGGCACGATCGGTAGCAGCCATCCCCCTTCGAAGAAAAAGGCGATCAAGCAGGCGGTGGCGATTTCATTGAAGAAAGCGGGCAAGAGCCGGACGCAGCAGAAAGGCACGAAGCGCTAGCGCTTGATGGCTTGATGCAATCCGTATTTTTTGAAAAGGATGGCCATGCCGGAACAACAGGACAAGCCGCCGATTCCCCCTCAGCACCAGGAACATCAGCCGGGATCGGAAGCGGCGATGCGGCCGCGCCCGCAAGCCGAAATGAAAAATTACAAGGGCAGCGGAAAGCTGGCAGGCAAGGTGGCGCTGATCACCGGCGGCGACAGCGGGATCGGCCGCGCGGCGGCGATCGGCTTTGCGAAGGAAGGCGCGAATGTCGTCATCGCGTATCTGGACGAACATCGGGATGCGCAGGAAACGCAAAGCCTGATCGAGGCGGAAGGCCGCGAATGCGTAACGCTGGCCGGCGACATCGGCGATGCCGGATTTTGCCGCAAGCTCGTGGAGAGCACACTGTCGTCGTTCGGCCGGCTCGATATCGTGGTCAATAACGCCGCGCAACAATATCCGCAGCAAAGCATTGAAGACATCAGCGAAGAACAGTTGCTGAAGACCTTTCGCATCAATGTGTTTTCGATGTTCCATACGGTCAAGGCGGCACTGCCGCATCTGCAGCCGGGGGCGCGCATCATCAACACGACATCGGTCACCGCTTATCGCGGCAGTCCGCATCTGCTCGACTATGCATCGACCAAGGGCGCGATCGTGGCGTTCACGCGTTCGCTGTCGCAACAGCTGGTCAAGCGCGGCATCCTGGTGAATGCGGTGGCGCCGGGGCCGATATGGACGCCGCTGATCGCGTCCAGCTTCGACGCGAAGGAAATCCAGAGCTTCGGCGAAAAGGCGCCGCTGGGCCGCCCCGGGCAGCCGGATGAGATCGGGCCGTCGTATGTGTTTCTAGCGTCGGAAGACTCGTCTTACATGACGGGGCAGGTGTTGCATCCGAACGGTGGGGAAGTGGTGAATGCGTGAATGCTAGTATTCCTTCAGCCGGTTGTACAAGGTCTTCAGGCTGATCCCCAACGCCTCCGCGGTGAGGCGCTTGTTGCCGCTGTAATGCTTGAGCGTGGCCAGGATGATTTCTTTTTGCGCATCGGCCAGCGGGGTGCCGACAAAAAAATTCAGGTAGCCCTCATGCACGGTCGGCTTCTTGGTCGACAGGTCTGAAATGCATTCCTCGATGTTGAGCGTGTCCGTCGCCAGGATGAAGGCGCGATGCACGACATTCTTCAGTTCGCGCACGTTGCCCGGCCATGAATAGGAGCGGATCACGTCGAGCGAAGCGCGCGAAAAGACCTTCTGCGCATGGCCCTTTTCGTTTAGCTCCTGCAGGAAATACTGCGCGAGCAATTCGATGTCGGCGCCACGTTCGCGCAACGGCGGAATGCGTACCGGAAAAACCGCGAGGCGATACATCAGGTCTTCGCGCAGGCTGCCTTGCTTGACTGCGGTTTCCAGATCACGGTTGGTGGCGGCGATCAGGCGCACGTCGACCTTCACTTCTTCATCGCCGCCGACGCGCGTGAAGGCGCCGCACTCCAGCACGCGCAACAGCTTGACCTGCATGTCGACCGGCATCTCGGTGATTTCATCAAGGAACAAGGTGCCGCGCGATGCGTGCTCGAAATAGCCGATATGCTGGCGTTGCGCACCGGTGAAGCTGCCTTTTTCATGGCCGAACAGCGCGGCTTCGATCAGATGCGCGGGAATCGCTCCGCAATTGACCGCGATGAAGGTTTCCGCGCTGCGCGCGCTGGTTTGATGAATCGCATTCGCGATCAATTCCTTGCCGGTTCCGCTTTCGCCGACCAGCAGCACCGTGGCCTCGGTCGCCGCGACTTTTTCCACTTGCTGATACAGGCGCTCCATGATCGGCGACGGGCCGTGCATGATGCCGAATCGCCTGAGTGATTTGTCGGGTGCCATTTGCAGTTCCATCCGGTGGCCAGATGCGGACAATCGTTGCGCTCTACCGGAAGCGGGGAGTCGCCGTCATGATTTTTACATCAATGCGTGAAGAGCGGCTTGCGTTAATTCAGTTCCGCTGCGCAAAGCGTGATCGACGACCGCTCTTGCGATGCTACGACGATCGCCGCATCGGGGTGCGCGACACGACCAACGATACACGATATCGATGGCGAAGTGTGCACGCCGCTGCGGCACCGGGTATCGATTCGACCAGGATTTCATGAGGCACGGCATTGTTTTTTCGTTTTCGTTGCCGCAGGAAATGTTTGTGTAGGCGTTACGCTGTGGCGGTAAGTTTTACGTCGTATGGCGGCGAGTATTTACCAGAGCGTTATGGAAGCCCGATGGTGGCATGGAATCTGCGTTCCACCTGAGTTGGCAGTGCGAAAAAGTAAAGAGAACTTATCGTAAATGACATGGTCAAGTACCTGACGAGGCCGTGTTAATTTTTCACGAAAGGAACAAGAATGAAATCATTCCAGACCACATCGAAAATTCTGTTGGTTGTCGCCGCCCTGGGTCTGACCGTCGTTGGCTGCGAACGCCGCGCCACCGATAGTTCCGGCACCAGCGGCATGTCGGGCTCCAGTTCGAGCGGTTCCGGTTCCATGGGAGCGCCCGGTTCTTCCAGTTCGTCGAGCGGAACGGGTTCCGGCGGTGCCGGTACCCCCGGTTCAAGCGGATCGGGCTCCAAATAAGACGTTTGCGCCGGATGTTGCCGCAGCGCGCCGGGCGACGCTTCCGGCGCGACCGGCGCATCCGCGATGGCGCGCGCGGCGCGCCGTCCTTCAATCAGGCCATCCGCGCGATGGTCATCAGTTACTCATTTCAAAAGCATCCCGGCGCTGTGACAACGATGCATGCCGCCGGTTGCCGCTGCGAACTTCATCGATCGCTGTTTTGGGTCAATAAGCATGCGGCCGCGGACTTGGACAATGGCAGTTGAAGACATATGCTGTTGACTGATCCGTTCCAAGGGGATGCCCGATACTCACGACCCCTGTGAAGGAAATCCAGGCGTGCGCGAGAACCCGCCTTTCCGCTTGCCTTGGACGACAGGTTGCGTGCGTCCGTGCCGGGAGTCGCGGCCTGCCGTCGCGACATGACATAACGTATCAGAGAAATCCACCTATGCCACATGTACTGATCGTCGACGACGATGTCAACACGCGGGACGCGCTGGTCGAGATTACCGCCGCTGAGGGCTTCAGCACGGCGGTCGCGGGAAACATACGCGACGCGCAGTCGGAGATCATGCGGCAGCGCCCGGACGTGGTGCTGATCGATCTCAAGCTGCCGGACGGTAGCGGCATGGATTTGTTCAACGATATCGAATCGCGCGCAACCACGGAAATCGTGCTGATCACCGGGCACGCGAGTGTCGAGACTGCGGTCGAGGCATTGCGCCTGGGTGCGGCCGATTATCTGACCAAGCCGATCAATTTCCGTCGACTCAAGGCCTTGTTGTCGCGCATTCCGCGCACGGTCGATTTGAAGGAAGAAATCGGCGTGCTGCGCAGCGAGCTGCGCCGCCTCGGCCATTTCGGCCAGATGCTGGGCGCGGCGCCGGCGATGCAGAAGCTGTACAACCACATCGGGCGCGTCGCACCGACCGAGGCGACCGTGCTGCTGCTGGGCGAGAGCGGCACCGGCAAGGAGCTGGCCGCGCAAACCATCCATGAACTCAGCCTGCGGCAGAAGCATCCATTCCTGCCGGTGAACTGCGGCGCGATTTCGCCGCAACTGATCGAGAGCGAAATCTTCGGTCATGAAAAGGGCAGCTTCACCGGCGCCGACCGCCAGCACAAAGGCTATTTCGAGCGCGCGAACGGCGGCACGCTGTTCCTTGATGAGATCACCGAGATGCCGGTGGAGCTGCAGGTGAAATTGCTGCGGGTGCTGGAAACAGGCTCTTTCATGCGCATCGGCAGCAACCAGGAAATCGAAACCGACGTGCGCGTGATTGCCGCCAGCAACCGCGATCCGGAAGCGGCGGTGGCCGAAGGAAAATTGCGGCTCGACCTCTACCATCGGCTCAACGTATTCCCGTTGAAGATGCCGCCGCTGCGCGAGCGCGGGGCGGACGTCGAGCTGCTGGCGCAGCATTTTCTCGACGAACTGAATACAGCGCACGGCACTGCCAAGGTCTTGTCGCCGGACGGACTGGCGTGCCTGGGAAATTACCACTGGCCGGGCAATGTGCGCGAACTGCGCAATTACATGCAGCGCGCATTCATCCTGTCCGATCACACGATCGATGCGGCGGCGCTGGCGCCGGTGATTACCACGCAATCGCCGGTCGGATTGACGCTGGCAATCCCCGTCGGCACCTCGCTCGCCGATGTCGACCGCAAGCTGATCTACGCGACGCTGGAATTGTGCGGCGGCGTCAAGAAGCGGGCCGCCGACATTCTCGGCATCAGCCTGAAGACGCTGTATAACCGGCTTGAGGAGTACGGGCCGTATGAGGGGATGCAGAAGAAGGATGACCCGTCGCTGCAGGGGGACAGCGATTCGTATCATTGATAATGCGTTCCGGGAAAAATGCAGCGCTGCTGGCGAGGCTATGCGGTGTTAACAAACGCATGCGGCACAACAGGTGCCGGACGTGATTGACGCGTCCGCGCGCGCCAGTGGAAGAAACTCTTCCACCTAGGGTTCTCGCCGCTCAGCCTCTCGTTCGCATCGTGTCGATCACCACGATCAGCTCTTCGGGCGCGACCGGCTTGGTGATGTGCATCTGGAAGCCGGCGGTCAGCGCCCGTATCCTGTCCTCGCGCTGTGCGAATGCGGTCAGCGCCAAGGCTGGCAGGCGTTGCAGCGGCATGTCGCCGTGTTCCGATTGCCACGTGCGTATCTTGCGCAGCACCGCGTAGCCGTCTTCGCCCGGCATCGCGATATCGCATACCAGTACGGCCGGCAAACGGTCCGGCGGCAGCGTCGGCAGCCAGTCGAGCGCCGCGCGCGCCGAGGCGGCGGTGAATACTTGCGCGCCGGCCGACAATAGCACCACGGCGAGCGATTCACGCGCTTCTTCCTGGTCGTCGATCAGCAGGATGCTGAGGCCGGCGAGCGACGGGAGCGCGAGAGCGCCGGCTTCGCCCGGCCCGGCCGGCAGATATTTTTCCGATTGCGCGCGCAGCGGGAAGTGCACCGAAAAAGTGGCGCCTTTCCCTTGGCCCGCGCTCTCGGCCTTGACCCAGCCGCCATGCAGCTCGACCAGGTGGCGCACCAGGAACAGGCCGAGTCCGAGCCCGCTATGGTCGCGCGTGCTGGAGGTGTCTTCCTGGCTGAAACGATTGAACAGCTGCGGCAGAAACTCGGCGGAGATGCCGACGCCGTCATCGCGCACTGTCACGCAGATATCCTGTTCCGCGTGCGCGGCATCGAGCCACACATTGCCGCCTTCCCGCGTGAACTTGATCGCGTTCGACAGCAGGTTCCAGAAGATCTGCTGCACGCGGCCGGCGTCGCCGTCGATCTGCTCGCTGGTGATGCGGTAGGTGCAGGCGATGCCGATGCGCTTGGCGGCAGCCAGCACGCGCACGCTCTCGACCGCCGCCTGCAGCGCCGGCAGCAGGGCCAGCGGCTGCTTCACCAGGCGCATCTTGCCGCTCATCATGCGCGTGACGTCGAGCAGGTCTTCGATCAGGCGCACCTGCTGGCCGACGCCGGTCTTGATGCCTTGCAGCGCGCGCTGCGCCAGCGGCGCCGAAGTCACGTCCTTCACGTAATTTTCCAGCACGTGCGCCCAGCTCTGGATGCCGTTCAGCGGCGCACGCAACTCATGCGACACGATCGCGAGAAATTCATCGCGCGCACGGGCGGCGGTCTCGGCCTGGATACGCGCGATGCGCTCGCTGGCGAGCAGTTCGTCGCGCTCCTTTTCCATGCGCGCGCGTTCGGTGACGTCGTAGGCAATGCCGACCACCGATTCGATATTGCCGTCGCGGTCGACCTCGGGGATCACGCGGCCGGAATAGAAACGCATCCGGCCGTCGATCGGGTACTCGAAATCGAGTCTCTGCTCGGCGCCGGAATCGAAGGCGGTGCGCGCGGCATGGTCCCAGGCGCGCAATACATTGGCCGGCAAGCCGAGTTCGGCCTTGGTCTTGCCGATATAAGCGGCAGCCTTGATGCCTGCCAGTTTTTCAATGGCCGGATTGACATACAGGTGGCGCATGTCGCGGTCGAGGCGCGAGATGATGTCGGGCGAGTTTTCGACCAGCGTCTTGAATTCGCGCTCGCGCCGCTGCAGCTGCTCTTCGGCGGCGCGCAGGCGGCTGATGTCGCTGATCGCCGCCACCAGGCTGCGCACCTCGCCGCGCTCGTCGAGCTCGGGTACGTACACCATGTGCATGTCGTGCTCTTCGCCGTCCGGCGCCGGCAACCGCATTTCATGTTCCTGCGGCGTGCCGCGCAGCGCGGCGTCGATGTACTGCCGCATTCCGGCGAATGCCTGTTCGCCAATAACCTCGGGAATGCGCTTGCCGATCACTTCCGCTGGCTGCCGGCCGAAGTAGTCTGCGTAACTGCGATTGACGAAGCGCAAACGGTAGTCGCGATCGCATTGCGCGATGAATACCGGCAGCGCGTCCGTGATCAGGCGCAGCTGTTTCTCGCGTTCGCGCATGATCTGTTCGTTGTTTTTCCTGTCGGTGATATCCATCGCCATCACCGAGAAGCCGCGGACCGACCCGTCGGCGCGGATGTCAGGCGTGTAGATCGCCATCACGTGGCGTTCGCCGAGCGTGGTGCGAAGCGGAAGTTCGAAGCTGATGCGCTCGCCGCGCAGCACTCTTTCGACATATGGGCGAACCTGCTTGTAGGCGGCGCCGAGCACCTGCCGGACGGTGCGGCCGACGACGTCGCTGCGCGAATGCCCGAACCAGCTTTCATACGCGACATTGGCGAAGCGATAGCGCTGGTCCGATCCGATGTAGGCAATCAGCGCCGGCACCGTATCGGTGATCAGGCGCAGATACTGATCCTGCCGGTAGAGCGCGGCCGCGATGCGTTCGCGCGCGCTGACGTCACGTATCACGACCAGCCGCCCATCCGGGATGCCGGCGTCGAGATACGGCGTGACGGTGATTTCGGCATCGATCACGCTGCCGTCGGGGAGCCGCAGTTTGCGGTGGAACGAGGCCGGGCAGTCGGCGAGCGGAATACTGTCGCTCTCTTCCGCGCCGGCGACTCGCACGACTTCATTCAGCGAGCGTCCGTTCACCTGCTCGTGGCCGGCGTTGCCGAGCAGCCTGAGTGCGGCCCGGTTGGTGACGACGATATGCGCTTGCCGGAGCAGAAATATCGCATCCGCGCAGCGTTCGATCAGCTGGCGATAGGGCCTCTGATCCTGGTGTCGAAGCTCGTCGGGCGACATGCTGTGCATCGTATGCCCCGGCATTTCGTTGGACTTGCCGGCTGGCGGAGGTTCATCGCCTCGGATGGGAAAAGCCTGGTTGCGCGAAACAGCCATGATTAAACCGACTCCTGTTTTCCGGATTTCCTTTTACTTTAATACGACGCGTGCCCCGCAGGAAAACCGTCGACGGAGATCATAGTTTTTCATAGGCTGCCGGAAAACCGCGCGCGGCAGGCGGCACACTCTTGATCTGTGACAAAGATTCCGACGAAACACATCGGCGCCTCTTACTCCTGCTGCCTCCGGGATTCGTCGGTTTCGACGCTTCCCACGGCATGAATGGCAGTCTGTATTTTTCGTCACGGCGCACTCAGGCGCTCTTGCTGCCGATTTTGTGTGGTTGACCGGTTAGCCGCAATTGTGCGATGAAGCTGCCGAATTCTTCGGCGACCGCCGGATGTTTCAGCGCGTAGGCCACCACCGCTTCCAGATAACCGATCTTCGAGCCGCAGTCATAGCGGCGTCCTTTGAATTCATAGGCCAGCACCGGGTGTACGGCAAGCATCGCGGCAATGGCGTCGGTCAGCTGGATTTCGCCGCCGGTGCCGGGCTGCACGTTTTCGAGGAAACCGAAAATCTCCGGCGTGAAGAGATAGCGTCCCACCACACCGAGCGTCGATGGCGCGTTTTCCGGTCGCGGCTTTTCCACGATGTCGATGACGCGGTGAATCCGTACGCCCATCGATTGCGGTTTGATGATGCCGTATTGAGATGTCTGCTCCAGCGGCACGTTCTGCACGCCGATCACCGAACTGGCGTGTTGGTCATAGAGATCGAACATCTGTTTCAGCACCGGCACCTCGGCGTCGATCAGGTCGTCCGCCAGCACCACTGCGAACGGTTCGTCGCCGATCAGCGGGCGCGCACACAGCACCGCATGGCCGAGGCCGAGCGCTTCACTCTGGCGCACGTAGGAATAGTGCAGATTGTCGGGCAGCAGGGCCTGGATTTCCTCAAGCAGCTTCATCTTGCCGTGCGATGCCAGCTCGGATTCCAGTTCATATGCCTTGTCGAAATGGTCTTCGATGGTGCGCTTGCCGCGGCCGGTGATGAAGATCATCTCGGTGATTCCGGCGGCGGCCGCTTCTTCGACCGCATACTGAATAAGAGGTTTGTCCACGATGGGCAGCATTTCTTTCGGCGATGCCTTGGTGACCGGTAGAAAGCGCGTGCCTAAGCCGGCGACGGGAAATACTGCCTTGCGAATCTTGGTCATTGTGGCCTCTCTTCGGTCCATTGGTTAAACAATCCGCCGACCGCAGCGCACAACGCGACGCGTAATCATTACACCGTTTTGCCGTTTTTACATGCTTGCGGATACTCCCCTTGAACTTGCTGCAGAGAGTGGATCATGCTGTTGGAGGCGTGCTGCGGGTGCGATGTGGTGCGGCTCGAACTGATACGAGCAGGAAGCATGCCGAGCGTCGGTTGCGCTGCATGGGCGACCATTTGAGCGAGATCATCGCGGCTTGCAGACCGGTCCGTATAGTGGAACGAGTCAGCGCGATTGCCGGCAGCACAAAGTTGCAACGCCGGGCGCGCTCCGTTCCCAATTGAATAAGTGATCCTGATGTTCATCATGAGTCGTGCATCATCGACCGCCGCAACTGCAATTCCCGATGTCGTGCCGCCAGCGCATATCGGGTTCTCGTTCGATACCGGTGTGCGATGGCGTTGCGACGGCCGGCATATCTTTTGCGTATGCGCCCCGTAATGCACTGACTGCTTGCCAGCGCGGATGACGTTGCGCGACGCCTATCGTCGCGGAATGCCGCCGCGTCCTCCGCCGCGTTTCATCCCATCAACAGGCTCAATCCGCGCGACACGATCGACGCGCTAGACACGCAAATGCCGTCATGGCAAGGAGATAGCATGGCTTCGGCAATCCTGGTTTTTTCGCATCTGCGCTGGGACTTCGTTTATCAGCGGCCGCAGCATCTGCTGTCGCGCCTGGCCGCGCATTTTCCTATCGTGTTTGTCGAAGAGCCAATGCCTCATGAGGGCAAAGCTTTCTTGAAGACGTATTCGCCGGCGCCGAATATCCTGGTGTGCCAGCCGCATACACCGGTCGGCATGGCGGGCTTCCACGACGACCACCTGCCGCATCTGCATAAGCTGTTGCGCCAGCTGGTGCGCGATTACGACGATCACATCGTATGGTTCTATACGCCGATGGCACTGCCGCTGCTGCAGGAACTGTATCCGCGCCTGGTGGTGTACGACTGCATGGACGATCTGGCCTCGTTCAGGAACGCGCCCAGGCAATTGCTGCAACGGGAGAGCGCGTTGTTGAAGGTCGCCGACATCGTGTTCGCCGGCGGGAAAAGCCTGTACCGCTCGAAGCGTGATCGTCATCCGCGCGTGCATTGTTTTCCCAGCAGTGTCGATGCCGCGCATTTCAGGCAGGCGCTGGACCGCACCAATTCGCATCCGGCGCACAAGAACATCTCGGGGCCGCGGCTCGGCTACTACGGCGTGATCGATGAGCGCTTCGATGCCGCGCTGATCGAGCAGGTGGCCGATGCGCATCCGGCGTGGCAGATCGTGCTGGTCGGCCCGGTGATCAAGATCGATCCAGACAGCCTGCCGCGGCGCGCGAATATTCATTATCTCGAACAGCAGCCTTACCAGGCGCTGCCGCTTTTGCTGGCGGGCTGGGATGTGTGCTTGCTGCCGTTCGCGCTGAACGAATCGACGCGCTTCATCAGTCCTGTCAAGACGCTCGAATACATGGCGGCCGAACTGCCTATTGTCAGTACGCCGGTGGCCGACGTCGTGGAATCCTATGGCGATATCGTCGCTATCGCGGCCGATGCGCCGGCCTTCGTGGCGGCGTGCGAGGCGGCCTTGCTGGCGTCGCCGCAAACGCGCGCGCGTACGGTCGAGAAAATGCGCAAGGTGCTGGCATCGACCTCATGGGACGCGACGGCCGACCAGATGCGCGCGCTGCTCGATGGCACGCCGCGCCGCCGACCAGATGCGGCGGTACCGCGCGAGGAATCGGCACAAGCGGCAAACGTCAACCGCCTGCGCCAACATGAAGCGATCCGCCATGTGAAGACTGCGATTATCGGCGCCGGTCCGACCGGATTGTCGGCCGCCTATCATCTAGGGTACGACGCGCTGCTGCTGGAAAAGAACGGCATGGTCGGCGGTTGGTGCCGCTCGATCAAGGACAAGGGCTTCACTTTCGACTATGCCGGCCACACCATGTTTTCCACCGATCCTTATGTGCAGGAGCTGTACGAAATCCTGCTCGGATCGAACTTGCATTGGCAGAACCGCGAGGCTTGGATCTACAGCAAAAACGTATACACCCGCTATCCGTTCCAGGATGCGCTGTACGGCCTGCCGCCGGATGTGATCAGGGAATGCATCATGGGCGCGATCGAGGTGCGCTACGGTGCTGCCGGCAAGGCCGTGGCGTCCAGCGTCGGCGATTGCTGCGACGACGACGGTGTGACGCTGCCCGCATCGAAGGTGGCGGCGCTGGACAAGCGCGGGCCGGCCAACTTTGAGGAGTTCATTTACCAGGTATGGGGCGCGGGTATCGCGAAACATTTTGCGATTCCGTACAACCGCAAGCTGTGGGCGATGCCGCTGACCGAAATGGAAACCTCGTGGCTCCGCGGGCGCGTGCCGTTGCCGAACCTGGAAGAGATCATCGACGGCGCGCTGCAGCCGCCGGTCAAGCCGATGGTGCCGAACGCGCGCTTCGGTTATCCGCTGCGCGGCGGCTTCCAAGCGCTGGTGTCGGGCTTCGTGCCGCACATCAAAGGCACGATCGAACTGAATGCGGATGTCGCACACGTCTCGCCGAAGCAGCGCATCGTCACACTGGCCGACGGCCGCCGCTACCAGTACGGCAACCTGATCAGCACTATGCCGCTGCCGCAACTGGTGAACATGATCGGCGACGAGGCGCCGGATGAAGTGAAGCAAGCTGCTGCCGGACTCAAGCACATTTCGGTGCGCTGCGTGAATCTCGGCGTGGCGCGCGAGCACATCACCGACAAACATTGGATCTACTATCCGGAACAGACGATCTTTCATCGTATCTTCATGCAGGGCAACGCCAGCCGCGAATGCAATGCGCCCGGCGGCTTCGGGCTCACCTGCGAGATCACCTATTCGCCGGCGTGGAAGCCGTTGCCGGCGAGCGGACAGGCATTGATCGATCACTGTATCCGCGATTGCATCGAGGTCGGCCTGTTCCGCGCGGACGACGAAATCATTGCCGCCAACGAGATCGACATGCCGTATGCGTACGTGGTGCACGACCATGCGCGCGCGAAGAATGTCGAACTCATCAAGTCGTGGCTGGCAGTGCATGACGTCATTCTCGCCGGTCGCTATAGCGAGTGGGAATATTGCAACTCCGGCCATGCATTCATTGCCGGCAAGAAGGCGGCGGAGGCGGTGAAGTGTGCCCAGCGGAAGAGTGCGGTCGCGGTCGAGTAGCTGGTACGGCGATGGCACGCGGCTTGCAGATACAGTCAGGCGTCAAGCCGTTTTTCTGTCGTCATCCATGGAGGAGCGCATGCGGATAGCGAGGGCGGTGCTGTTCTCGGTGCTTTCGGCGTCGCTCGCCGGCGCCGCGTTTGCGCAGGGCGCAGCGCCGCCGGCGGCGGCGCAGCAGCAGGCTTTGTATCGCGGCACGAAAATCATCGGCAGCGTAGTGCGCGATGGGAAGGACCGGAAGATCGGCGAAATCAAGGATCTGGTGCTCGACGCCAGGCGCGGCGAAGTCGCTTATGCGGTGGTCAGTTTCGGCGGCGCGATGGGTGTCGGCCACAAGTACCATGCGATTCCGTGGCAAGCGCTGGAGCCGGGCGATGACGGCCGTTATTACGTGCTGCATGCCGACCGCGAAACGATCAGCCAGGCGCCCGGGTTCGATAAGGCGAAGTGGCCTGACATGGCCGACCGGAGATGGAGCGCCGATATCGACCGCTACTGGAGTCGCATGGTCGGCCGCTGAACGCGGCACAGTTCGGAAAAGGACACCATATGAACAATCCTGCTTCTGCCACCGCGCCGGGCAATAGCGGCGGCGCGCGCATCGTCGGCGGCGAGCCGAATTTCTCCGGCCCGGGTCCGCAAGTGATGGCCGCTTCCACGCTGCAAGGAGATGCCGTCGTCAATCCGCGCGGCGAGCATCTCGGCGATATTCAGGACATCATGATCGACGTGACGAGCGGCCGCATTGCTTACGCGGTGCTGGCGTTCGGCGGCGTGATGGGGATCGGCGACAAGCTGTTTGCGATTCCGTGGCACGCGCTGACGCTGGATGCCGATCGCGAATGCTTCGTGCTTGATATCGATCAGGCGCGGCTGAAGCAAGCGCCTGGCTTCGACAAGGACCACTGGCCGTCGATGGCCGACTCGAGTTGGGCGGCGCAGGTGCATTCGTTTTATGACAGCCGGCCGTATTGGGATTAAGGTTTTCCGAGCCCGCAGTTTGTCTGGAAGGAGCCGGTCCGGCTGCCAGTTTCTCTGGTATTCAATGCTTCTAACGCAATAAGGCGTTGCCATGGAAAACTTGTTGTCGATCGATTGGGGTAGGCTGTTCGGGTTCAGCATGCCAATGACTGAGCTCATGATCCGCGGCAGCGTGATGTATTGGTTTCTGTTTTTTATCTTCCGCTTCGTGGTTCGCCGCGATATCGGCGCCGTTGGGTTGGGCGATCTACTGATCCTGGTGATCGTCGCCGACGCCGCGCAGAACGCGATGGCCGGGGAGTATACGACCGTCAGCGACGGCATGGTCCTGGTCGGCACGCTGATCGGCTGGAACGTGGTTCTCGACTGGTCGAGCTTCCGCTTCCCGGCGTTGCGCCGCTTCGCCGAGCCGAACCCGCTGGCGCTGATCAAGGACGGCCGCATGTTGATACGGAATATGCGCAAGGAATTCATTACCGAGGATGAGTTGCGCGGCAAGCTGAGGGAGGCGGGAGTGGAGTCGCTGGAGCAGGTGAAGCGTGCGTACATGGAATCGGACGGCCAGATCAGCGTAATCAAGAAGGGATGAGGCTACGCGGAGCGCATGAAGAGAGAACAGCGCGTTCGAGTCGGCAAGTCCGACGACGGGAATACGCTCTCTCCCATTCCGGTTTTTTCTCGGTGTTATCTCGGACGGCAGTGGGCGCTGTCCGCAACGGTGGCGCTTCAGTGACGATTTTTTATTCCGCAGGACTAACGGCGCGACAGCCTGGGATGCAAACGAGCGCCGCGTCTGCGTGTCCTTCGCCCGTTGCGTCGCACCGCGGCAGCGACGGATGCATGGAGTTTCCGGTCGAGCGCGGCCGCGAACACATCGTCGGCATCGGCGTCGCCGTTCAGATCGCCCAGTTCCTCGACCACGATGCCGGGCCGGAACGGGTCTTGGCGCCATGCCAAGTAACGTTTATCGTAACCGGGCCCGGCGCCGGGCACGACCATCATCCCCAATTCTTTTGCGGCGGCCAGATCTTCGGCCGGCAGGCCGAAACCTGCGGTCAGACCGGTTTCGCTGGCCCAGCGCAGCGTGTTGAGCACCAGCGACTGGCCCTGCGGCACCAGCGCCGCCAGATGCTGGCGCGCGCGGATCACGACATAGGCAATGCCGATCTTGCCGCTGCGGTGAAGCGTCTCGCGCAGTAGCGCATAAAGTTTTTCGCCGCCGGGAGCGGGCGCCAGATAGTAGGGCGTATCAAAATAGTGGAACGGAATTTCTTGCGCTTCGACGAACGCGAGAATGTCCACCGCATGGGTGAGCTTTGCATGGGTGGGGTGGACTTCCGTATCGGGCAAAATCACAGCAGGCCTTTCTTGAAATTCGTCGCTGCCCGCATCCGGCATCCGGCATGCGGGCAGGCTTTCTCATAGGGGCGCTTGCATCGCCCGCTTCAGTGCACGCTTCTGCGGCCGGAGGGATTGGCCGGCGATTCCTCCTCTTCCTCCGTTTCGGTGGACGGGATGCCGAGTTCGTCGCGCAGTTCCAGCTTGCGCTGCTGGATTTCCTCGCCCAGTCCGGCGAGATCGAGGTCGGCTTTCTTGAGTTTCGGGAATAGCTCCTTTTCTTCTTCACGGATGTGGTGCTTCACATATTCGCCGAGCACCGTGAATTTGGCGTCGTATAAATCGTCGTCGGGTTGCATGGCGGCGAGTTCGGTAATCAATTGCTTCGCGGATGCATGCTCGACTTCGGCCTCGTCCAACAGATCCATGTTGTCGATCGCGTCGCGCGCCGCCGGATAAAACACTTCCTCTTCTACCTGCGCATGGATGGTCAATTCGGTGCAGGCGGTTTCGACGATCTGCTGTTTGACGTCGTCGTCGTTGCTTCCTTCTTGTTTTATCTGCTCGAATTCATCGAACAGCCCAATGACTTTCTTGTGGTCTTCGGCAAGAATTTTCAAGGCATCGCTGGCGAATTTCGCGGCGCTGCGCTGCATCGCCTTCGACGAAGATTTGGACGAGCTTTTGGATGTGGTATTGCGTGGCATGGGTTTCTCCTTGGGTCGATTGTGTACCGAGCCTTGCCGCAAGCTCTGTGCCAAGACTGTCCCGCGGTGGATCGCGGCGTTTGCGCAGCAGGAAGCGCGAGCCCGAAATTGCAATCAGGTGTAAAAAGTACAGCAGGGAATTTTTTACGGTACATGTGGCGCGTGGATCTCCGACGTGATCATTAGCACATCGCTAAGGCAATCGAGCCGGAGACACAGGATGTGTTTTGCCGCTGCCGCCGGTTAGCGCTCATGGTGTGCTGCTGCTTTCGCCGGTGCGTTGTGTCTCGTCCAATGATCCGATCATGGTGGCTGCAACATACAGATCGGGCACGGTGAGGTGCGGCATGCGTTGCGCCGAAAGCCTCCATTCGGTTTCGTTGCCGTTGTCGATCAGCACGGTCTTGCAGCCGGCGCGGCGGCCTGCTTCGATATCGTTCAGGACGTCGCCGATCATCCACGATTGCGCCAGATCGATATCGTGTTCGCCGGCGGCGCGATACAGCATGCCAGGCATCGGCTTGCGGCAAGTGCAGGGCACGGTGTAGCGGGTGACCATGCCTTCCGTACTGTGCGGGCAATAGTAGAAGCCGCTGAGAATGACACCGTATTGTGCGAGCAGATCGGACAGCCGGTGCCGCACCAGGTCGAGCGCGGCTTCGGTGAACAGGCCTTGGGCGACGCCGGACTGGTTGGTGACGATAAATAGCGCGTACCCCATTTGCTGCAGCATCTGCAACGCCTGGCCGGCCTGCCAGGTGAGTTCAAGCAAGGCGGGGTTGGCGTTGTAGGAGACGTTTTCCAGCAGGGTGCCGTCCTTGTCCAGGAAGATTGCGCGCATGATGCCTTTGTCGTCCTTGTCGTTCCTTCGCAGGCGGGAATCCGGTGTTTCTCTTTGGCGATCCGATACCTTGGACTCTCCGCGGAGCTGGTATCGACTGGTCCCACGCTACGCTTCCGGCAGGCCGTGTTGTTGATGCAAACGGCATCGGCGTTCGTCATGCCGCCGGTCAATCGCGCAGGTTCGTTGCATGCAGCGCGGAAATTTACACACGGTTCTGGCACGGGACCTGCATCACGAAAGTTGCAGAGCCGGCGCTGCGATGCAGCGCTGGAAAAGAGGCGGCTGCTATTTGAAGAAGGAGATCAAGATGTGGATGGAAAAAGCGAAAGCCATGACGCTCGGCATCGCGGTCATGGCGGTGGCCGCGTGCGGCAGTTCGCCGCTTACGACCTCAAGCACCCGCAGTTCGATTCCGGTCACGACCGCCGGCAGCCCGGTTCCGGTTACCAGCAGCAGCGCCAGCGGCTATGGCGTGGTGCAGGCGATTGACATGGTGCCGCGCGAACAGAGCGGTATTGGCCTCGGCACGGTCGCTGGAGCGGTGGTAGGCGGCGTGCTCGGCAACCAGGTCGGCAGCGGACGCGGCCGCACCGCGGCGACGGTGGCCGGCGCTGCCGGCGGTGCGCTGGCCGGTAGCGCAATGGAAAACAATGCGCGCAGCGGCCAGGTTTATCGGGTTTCGGTCCGCATGGACAACGGCGCGGTGCAGACGCTGACGCAGGAAGCGCTGCCCGGCGTGCAGATCGGCGAGCGCGTGCGGCTGGAAAACGGCGTGATCGTCGAGCGCTTCCGTTAAGAATTTCAACAGTTCACGGTATCGGATGAAGTGCAGGCCGCTGCGCCTGCACTTCGCTTTTTATGACGAGCTTCGATGTGACCGGCTGGAAGCAGTGGGCGGAAGTGCTGCATCCGGGCTTCAATATCCTCCTCATCTGGCTGCTTGGCGGGCTGGCGCTGTCGCTCATTCGCCGTCTGCTGCGCAGCCTGAAGACGCACATCGTCGGCCGCATCGACGAGCTGCGCGATGCACGCCGCATCGAAACGCTGATGAGCGTGTTCCGCCATGCCGCCAACATCGTGATTATCGGCGTCGCCATCATGCTGACGTTGGGGGCGATCGGCATTTCGATCACGCCGATTCTGGCGACCGCCGGCGTGGCCGGCATCGCGATCGGCTTCGGTGCGCAAAGCCTGGTCAAGGATTTCTTCGCCGGCCTGTTCCTGCTGATCGAAAACCAGGTGAGTGAAGGCGACATCATCGAAGCGGCGGGCAAGGGCGGTTATGTCGAGCGCGTGACCCTGCGCCATATCCGTATCCGCGACTATGACGGCAGCGTGCACTTCATTCCGAACGGCATGATCACCACGGTCACCAACCGCAGCCGCGAATATGGGTATGCGGTGATCGACATCAACGTGCGGCGGCAGGAACATCTGGAGCGCGTATTTGCGCTGATGCAGGCGATCAGCCGCGATATGCGCGCGGATCTCACGCTCGGCACGCTGATTCTCGACGACATCGATATCGGCGGCGTCGAAAAAGTGGATGACGCGACAGTCACCTTGCGTTGTCGACTCAAGGTGCGCCCGGCGAAGCAATGGCGCATACGACGTGAATTTCTGCGGCGCATGAAAGAAGCGATGGACGGTCTCGAAGAGGTGCAGTCGGCCGCCTGACATGGCGTTTTTACAGGCGTTCTGCAATCCCGATGCATGCGGATCGGCAGCATTCGGGCGGTGATGCAGGCATGGATGTTGCGTTTCGGGGAAGAGAACACAGTGCGCGCAACGGCACAATTCAATTGTTCGGCACAAAGGAGCAGAGGAAATGGCGATCAATGAAACTCATGGCGCCAGAAGCGATACGGCGCAGCAAATCGACGTGGTGAATTACAACTTGCGGCGGCCAATGCTTCCGGCGATCCGCTGGGGCGCGGTACTGGCCGGCGTCGCGGTCGGCGTTTCGGTACAGCTCGCGCTGACTCTGCTCGGCATCGCAACCGGACTGTCTACCACTCAAGTGAGCGAAGGCGAAACAATGGGCATCGGGCCGTTGATCTGGGCCGGCATCAGCATGCTGCTGGCTGCCTTCGTCGGCGGCTACGTCGCCGCGCGCATGTCGGGGCTCAAGCGCAAGGCGGACGGCGTGCTGCATGGCGCGGTATCGTGGGCGGTGACCACCATCCTGTTTGCCGCGCTGGCGACCTCGATCGGCGGCACGCTGGTCAGCGGCGTGTTCAATAACATGAGCCAACTGGCGCGCGCCAGTGCTGCTGGCGGCGAATCGCCGCTGACCGCACTGATGCGTTCGCAAGGCGGAAGAATGGACCCGCAGGCAATGCGCCAGTTGCAGCAGTACCTGCAAAGCGGCCAGCGCGACGAGGCGGTGCAACTGGTGACCGGCACCATGGGCATCGAACAGACGCGCGCCGAAACCATCGTCGACCAGGCACTGATCCTGTCCGGTTCGCCGGGCGCCGCATCGCAGCAGGGCAGGGTCAGCGCCGAGAATGCGATGCAAACTGCCGGCGCCACCGCATGGGTGGTGTTTCTCACGGTTGCGCTGGCGCTGGCGATCGGCATTGGCGGTGGCGCGCTGGGCGCGGCCGGCTCGCGCCGCATCAGTTGGGGCAGCAGCGCGGCGCGCTAGTGTTTCAACCAGCGGAGCGGGAACCATCATGCGACGCACGCTGAACGGCCTTCCCGATTCCCGTCGAATCAAGGCCGGGCCGGCGCGTTTTGCACGGCTCCTGGCTGAGGATTCCGACACTGCTGATCTGCTGTATGGGTGTCCGGTGGTGACGGCGAACGGGGAAAAGATCGGCAGCGTCGATTATCTGATGGTCGATGTGTATACGTGCCAGTTGCGGTATATCGTGTTATCGCGCGAGGGGAATGGTGCGGTGGTGACAATACCGTGGCATGCGCTGTATTTTGATTCGGTGTTGGGGCGGTTGGTGTTTTATACGTTGTGGTGATGGTGGTGAATCGCTGAAGGAGACAATATTTGGGTCATCGCGGCGAAAGCCAGAGTCGTGCGGCCTTTATTGTTTGTCTCTCCGCGAAGAATCTCATGTGTTGCATCACCGGAGAAATTCGCGGGGGCACGAGTGCCGCCCTACCATGCCTGCTATGCCGCATCAGATAGTAGAGATAGCCGTCATGTATATGCCAAGTAAGAGCGCTTGCTGTTGTTTCTTGCCCGCCGTGGCACGAATGAAAGAGGATTCATGATGGCAAGAGTCGAACAGCCGATCGAAGTCAGTGTCCCGCAGCGCGCGCGGCAGCTGGATATCCTGATGCCGCGTTGAACATGGCGCCGAGGGCATGTCAATCGACACGGTCACGATCTGGTATCTGATCATCGGCGCATTGTTGCTGCTGATGGGGCTGCTCGGGTCGATCTGGCATCAACTGCCGCTCAGTCCCGCCATGCTGTATTTGCCGATCGGTTATGTGCTGGGGCCGTCTGGTGTGTCGCTGGTGAGCATTGATCCGTTCGGCAGTGCCGGCCTGCTGACGCGGCTGACCGAAGTCGCGCTGCTGATTTCGTTGTTCACGGTCGGCTTGAAGCTGCGCGTGCCGTTGTCTGATCGCATCTGGCGGCTGCCGTTGCGGCTCGGCGTGCTCGGCATGGTGGCGACCTCGGCGCTGATCGCCGGCGCCGGCATCGCTCTGCTGAAACTGCCGCCCGGCATGGCAGTGCTGCTTGGCGCGATCCTGGCGCCAACTGATCCCGTGCTGGCATCCGACGTGCAGATTAATAATGTCGGCGACCGCGACCGGCTGCGTTTCAGCCTGAGCGGGGAGGGCGGCCTGAATGACGGTACCGCCTACCCGGTGGTCATGTTCGGGCTGTTCCTGCTTGGCGTCGAACCAGCGCGAGATGACGGCGGCGCGCGGGCGATCCTGTTCGCCGCGTGGGGCATCGTCGCAGGCTTTGCCGGCGGCTGGCTGATGGGGCGGCTGGTGGTGCGACTGGTACTGCATCTGCGCCAGCGTTATCACAAGGCGCTTGGCATGGAAGAGTTCCTGACACTGGGTCTGATCGCATCGTCATACGGCGTCGCTCACCTGGTGCACGGTGTCGGTTTCATCGCGGTGTTCGCGGCCGGCGTTGCGATGCGGCGCACCGAGCATCAGGCCAGCGGCGCCGAAGCACCCGCCAAGGTGATCGGTGCGATCCCGGCCGGCGAGGAGCCGGCGGTCGCCACGCATCCGCACAAGGCGCCGGCGTATATGGCGGAAACCATTCTTGGCTTCAATCAACAGCTGGAACACATCGCCGAATTCGTGATGGTGCTGGTGCTCGGCATCATGCTGTCGGAAAGCGGCTTCTCGCTCGACGGCGTGGCGGTGGCGGCGCTGCTGTTGCTGGTTGTGCGGCCGCTATCGGTCGGCCTGGCGCTGATCGGCGCGCGCGCCGACCGCGCGCAGCGCTGGCTGATGGGCTGGTTCGGCATACGCGGCATCGGCTCGCTGTATTACCTGGTGTTCGCGCTGCAGTACGAATGGCCGATGGAGCAGAAGCGATGGATGGTCTCGGCGGTCTTGACCGCGGTCGCCATTTCGGTGCTGCTGCACGGTATTTCGGCGACGCCCTTGATGGATCGCTATCACCGGCGGCGCGCGTAGGCGATTGCCTGCCCGGCGAAAGGACGGATATGGCTACCGATCTCGTCGGCTGGATCAGCGCGCTGATTCTAGTGGCGACCATTTCGCGGCAGGTCTATACGCAATGGCGCACCCGGAGCATCGAAGGCGTTTCGAAATGGCTGTTCATCGGGCAATTGACGGCCTCTCTTGGTTTTACCGTGTATAGCTATCTGCTCGACAACTGGGTGTTCGTGTTCGCCAACTTCTTCATTTTTCTGACTGCCGTGGTCGGGCAGTGCATCTATCTGCGCAATCAGCGTTCCCCTCGCCGGTGAGAATGGTGCCGAACACTGTCGGTCGGCAACCGCATGCGGGAACGCGGTTTGCATGCAGCGAGCATGCCCAGCTGGAAAAGCTGCAGCAGCTCTGATCAAGGTGGCGAACATGTATCGAAACCGTCGGCATCTCGCGAAATTCCGGATCGGCTGGAAAACGCCGCTGTTGCTGGCTAGCCTCGCGCTGGCGACGGTTGCATGCAACGACGGGCCGAGCGATCCGCGACCGCCGCGCTCGCCGCCGCGCCCGATGCTGATGAGCGGAAAAGTCATGACCGCGCAGATGGATTTTTCGGTGCGGTTGGTGCAGCCGCCTCCGGCAAAAAAAGGTAGCGGCAGTGGCACAAAGCTTGCGTGACTGCAGTAGATAAGGCTTCCATCCTTTATGTAATGGCTGATGGATGTGTCGGTCGCGGCAGCCCGGCGGTGCTGGATTTTGCTGTCGCGGATGTCATTTATTCCGGGCATTTCCGGAACATCGTCTCGTGCCGGTTGTTCCGCTTCGACGCCACCTCATCAGTTTCCCTGTCCGGAGACCGGCGATGAGCTTGTCGATTCGACGCCAGGCCGTCACGATCCGTGCCGACAAGGTCGACATGGACGGCATGCTGGCGCTGCCGGACGACTTGCTTGGCGTCGTCCTGTTCGCCGATGGCTGCGCCGGGAATTGCCTCAAATCGCCCAGCGATTACGTAGGCAGCGTGCTGCACCATGCGCGGCTGGGCACATTGTCGGTCGATCTGCTGGCCGCAGGTGAAGGGCGTAGCGGTCGGGCAGACCTGAACGCAGGCGTGCTGACGCAGCGTCTGCATGGCGTCTGTCACTGGC
>UEXY01000058.1_pt1 | contig 25363 bp, 22 predicted proteins | sample 4301061 | NCBI WGS metagenome assembly UEXY01 (sample SAMEA4773184, study PRJEB27434) | metagenome | biome: 2259; feature: agricultural soil; material: soil | place: USA | collected 2014-09 | depth 0.25 m | reverse complement strand
CCTGAGCGCGCTTGAGCGACAATTGCTGCGCCAGCAGCTCGTCGAATTTCATGCGCAGCCAGGCCGGATGTGAGCGTTCCATCAACGCGTTTTCGTCGACGTCCGGGGGCGGATTGTGCAGCAGCCTGACCGATGGTTCGAACGGCTGCAGCTTGAGTGCGGCGAGCAGCGCCGGCGGCAGCGTATCGCGCCAGTCAGCGCGCGTCAGCGCATTGGCGATCGCCTTGCGCAGATACGCTTGCGACAAGCCTTCGCCGGCCGGGTAAACCGGCGTCAGCGCGTTCGGCAGCGGCTCGCCTTGCTGCACCAGCTTGTAGGTCGGATGCACCATCTCCGCGCCGAAAAAGCCGTGCCGCACTTCGCCGCGCGCACGCACGCGCGCACCGGCGGCGAGCTGCTTGACCTGGCTGCCGTAAAAATTCAGGAAGCGCATCACCAGCTGGCCGGAATCGTCGGTAATCGTCACCACCAGTTGCCGGCGCGGCCGGTACTGGATGTCGCATTCGGCGACCACGCCTTCGACTTGAGCGCTGTTGCCGCCCATGAAGCCGGCCGCGCGGATCGGCGTCAGCTGCGTCTCGTCTTCATAGCGCAGCGGCAGATGCAGCACCAGGTCCATGTCCGAGCGCAGGCCGAGCTTGGCGAGCTTGCTCTCGCTGGTGCCGGCTTTGGTCTTGGCGGGTGCGGGCTTTCTCTTGGTGGCAGGCATATCGGGCCGGGAATCGGTCGGCAGGGCGTAAAATAGCGCGTTTGATTGGCTGAAGCCGATAAAAAGTGCGCCTGCCATTGTATGGCAATCTTTCTAATCATGACGAACTTTGGCGCACCCCAAAGTCATCCTAAAGCATGTATTCCCTTTCCGATTTCGATTTTCAGCTGCCGCAGGAATTGATTGCGCAGTTACCGCTGCCGGAACGCAGCGCATCGCGCCTGCTGCAGGTCGACGGTGATCGGCTGGCCGATCGCGCGTTCGCCGATATTGTCGACCTGCTCACACCGGGCGACCTGCTTGTGTTCAACGATACCCGCGTGTTGAAGGCGCGCTTTTTCGGCGTGAAGGCCAGCGGCGGCAAGGTCGAAGTGCTGGTCGAGCGGGTGCTCGACCAGCGTACCGTGCATGCGCAGGTGCGCGCGTCCAAATCGCCGCAGCCGGGCAGCGCGATCCGGCTGGCCGATGCCTTCGACGTCGTGGTCGGCGAGCGCGCCGGCGAGTTTTATACGCTGACGTTTCCCGCCGATGTCTTCGACCTGATCGAAGCGCACGGCCGCCTGCCGCTGCCGCCTTATATCGACCATGCGGCGGATGAATTCGATGAGCAGCGCTACCAGACGGTGTATGCGAAAGAACCGGGCGCGGTTGCCGCGCCGACCGCTGGCCTGCATTTCGATCAGCCGCTGCTGGACAAGCTGCGCGACAAGGGCGTGCAATTCGCGTTCGTGACGTTGCATGTCGGCGCCGGCACCTTTCAGCCGGTCCGCACCGAGAACCTGGCCGAGCACAAGATGCATAGCGAGTGGTACACCATTGCGCAGTCGACGGTCGATGCGGTGCGCAGCGCGAAAGCGGCCGGCCGCAGCGTCGTTGCCGTGGGCACCACCAGCATGCGTGCGCTGGAATCGGCGTCGCAATCCGGCGCATTGCAGGCGGGCAGCAACGACACCGCGCTGTTCATCACGCCCGGTTACGCGTTCAAGACCGTCGACCGCATGGTCACGAATTTTCATTTGCCGAAATCGACCTTGTTGATGCTGGTATCCGCCTTCGCCGGCTACCGGCAAATCCGCTCCGCGTACGCGCATGCGATTGAACGGCGTTACCGCTTTTTCAGTTACGGTGATGCGATGCTCCTGACCAAAAACATCTCATGCTGAATTTCAAACTGATCAAGACCGATGGCAAGGCCCGCCGCGGCCGCCTGACGCTCAACCACGGCGTAGTCGAAACCCCGATCTTCATGCCGGTCGGCACCTACGGGTCGGTGAAGGCGATGTCGCCGCTGGAGTTGCACGACATCGACGCGCAGATCATCCTTGGCAATACCTTTCACCTGTGGCTGCGGCCCGGCCTCGACGTGGTCAACAAGTTCGACGGCTTGCATCGCTTCATTGGCTGGACCAGGCCGATCCTGACAGACTCCGGCGGCTTCCAGGTGTTTTCACTCGGCGCGATGCGCAAGATCACGGAGGAGGGCGTCAAGTTCGCGTCGCCGATCAACGGCGACAAGCTGTTCCTGTCGCCCGAGATTTCGATGCAGATCCAGCGCGCGCTGAATTCCGATATCGTGATGCAGTTCGACGAATGCACGCCGTATGAAATCGACGGCCGCCCCGCGACCGAGGACGAGGCGGCGAAATCGATGCGTATGTCGCTGCGCTGGGCCAGGCGCTCGCGCAACGAATTCGACAAGGGCGAAAATCCGAATGCGCTGTTCGGCATCGTGCAGGGAGGCATGTTCGAGCAGTTGCGCGACGAATCGCTGGCCGGCCTGCAGGAAGTCGGCTTCGAGGGCATCGCGATCGGCGGCCTGTCGGTCGGCGAGCCAAAGGAGGAGATGTTGCGCGTGCTGGAACACATCGGTCCGCGCCTGCCGGCCGACAAGCCGCATTACCTGATGGGCGTCGGCACGCCGGAAGACCTGGTGGCCGGCGTGGCCAGCGGCATCGACATGTTCGATTGCGTGATGCCGACGCGCAATGCGCGCAACGGCTGGCTGTTCACCCGCTTCGGCGACCTCAAGATCAAGAATTCGCGCTACAAGGATGACGAAAAGCCGCTCGACGAAAGCTGCGAATGCTACGCCTGCCGCAATTTCTCGCGCGCTTACCTGCACCACCTGCATCGCGCCGGCGAAATTCTCGGCGCGCGGCTCAATACCATCCACAATCTGCACTATTACCTGCAACTGATGCGCGAGATGCGGGCGGCGATCGATGCCAATCGTTTCCAGGCGTTCGTGGTGCAATTCCATGCGGATCGGGCGCGCGGCGTTTGATACGTTCGGTGGGACCGGAGATTTTTTGACAATATTTGAGCTCGGGCGACGTGTTTTTCGATAGCGCCGAGAAACCCGGGCGCGAATGCTAAAATGCCGGGTTAATCACCATTACAACCTTGGAGCCAAAACGTGTTCATTTCCAACGCATATGCACAATCCGTATTTGGGGGCGCAGACGGCGGCCTGATGAGTTTCCTGCCGATCATCCTGATGTTCGTGGTGTTGTACTTCCTGATGATTCGTCCGCAGATGAAGCGCCAGAAGGAGCAGAAGGCGATGATGGAAGCGCTCGGCAAGGGCGATGAAGTGGTCACCGCCGGCGGCATGCTCGGCAGGATCACCAAGGTGACCGACGCCTATATCACGCTCGAAATCGGCAACGGCACCGAAGTCGTGGTGCAGAAGGCGGCCGTTTCCACGTTGCTGCCGAAGGGCACCATCAAGGCGCTGTAACGCAGCCAAGGCTGGCGCTCGCCATCGAGCCGGGCGCCTCCTCTTCCGGCACTTGCCGTGCCGGCTCAACATTCAACGTTGAATCCTATGAATCGCTATCCCCTCTGGAAATACATACTCATTGTCATCGCGCTGGTGTTCGGCGTGCTGTACATGGTGCCCAATTTCTTCGGCGAATCGCCTGCGGTGCAAGTCAGCAGCGCGAAAGCGACCGTCAAGGTGGAACCGGCCACGATGGGCCGCGTCGAAGAGGTGCTGAAAAAAGGCGGCATGACGCCGAACGGCATGTTTTTCGACGTCAGCGGCACCCAAGGCTCGGTGCGCGCGCGTTTCCTCGATACCGATACCCAGTTCCGGGCCAAGGCGCTGCTGGAAAAAGAGCTGAATACCGATCCCGCCGATCCGACCTATATCGTCGCCTTCAACCTGTTGCCGAACACTCCTCACTGGCTGCAAACCCTGCATGCGATGCCGATGTACCTCGGACTCGACTTGCGCGGCGGCGTGCACTTCCTGATGCAGGTCGACACCAAGGCGGTGCTGAACAAGCGGCTGCAAGGCCTGCAGACCAGCGTGCGCGGCCTGTTGCGCGACAAGAACGTACGTCATGCGGGCATCAGCCGCAATGGCGATGTGATCGAGGTCAAATTCCGTGAAGCCGAGACGCGCAGCAAGGCGAAAGAAGTGCTCGCTTCGCAGCTGTCCGAATTGATCCTGCAGGAAGCTGCCGATGGCGCTGACCTGAAACTGGTTGCCAGTTTCAGGCCGGAGACGCTGAAGCGCACCGTCGAGGAAGCGGTCCAGCAGAACATCAGCACGTTGTCCAAGCGCGTCAACGAGCTTGGCGTGGCCGAGCCGGTCATCCAGCGCCAGGGCGCGGACCGCATCGTGGTGCAACTGCCGGGCGTGCAGGACGTGTCGCGCGCCAAGGACATCATCGGCCGTACCGCGACGCTGGAAGTGCGGATGGTCGACGAGACGGTCACGCGCGGCACCGAGGAAACCGCCGCCGTGCCGTTCGGCTCCGAACTGTTCAAGGTCGGCAAGGGTGCGCCGGTGGTGCTTTACAAGGATCCAATCATTACCGGTGACTACATTTCCAGTGCCACCGCGAGTTTCGATCAGAACCAGCAACCCGCCGTTGGCATCGACCTCACCGGCGACGGCGGCCGCCGCATGCGTGAAGCGACGCGCAGCAAGATCGGCAAACTGATGGCGATCGTGCTGTTCGAAAAGAACAGGGGCGAAGTGCTGACGGTGGCGACAATCCGCGACGAGCTTGGATCGCGCTTCCAGATCACCGGCATGGGTTCGTCGGAGGCGGCCAGCGACCTGGCGCTGCTGTTGCGCGCCGGCTCGCTGGCGGCGCCGATGGAAATTATCGAGGAACGCACGATCGGCCCACAGCTCGGCGCGGAAAACATCAGGAAGGGCTTCGATTCGACCTTGTACGGTTTCGCCGCGATCGCGATCTTCATGATCATCTACTACCATCTGTTCGGCTTCTTCAGCGTGTTTGCGCTGGCGGTCAACCTGATGCTGCTGATCGCGGTGCTGTCGACCATGCAGGCGACGCTGACTTTGCCCGGCATGGCGGCGATCGCGTTCACGCTCGGCATGGCGATCGACGCTAACGTGCTGATCAATGAGCGAATACGCGAGGAGCTGAGAGCTGGCCACCCGCCGCAGGTGGCGATCTCCGCCGGTTTCGACCGCGCGTGGGCCACCATTCTCGATTCCAACGTTACCACCATGATTGCAGGCCTGGCGCTGCTGATCTTCGGTTCCGGCGCGATTCGCGGCTTCGCGGTGGTGCATTGCATCGGCATCCTGACCTCGATCTTTTCGGCGGTGTTCGTATCGCGCGGCATCGCCAACCTGTGGTACGGCCGCAGGAAAAAGCTGGCCGCCGTATCGATCGGCCAGGTCTGGCGGCCGAACGCCTGAGTTGCGGCGCAGGCCTGCGGGCCTGCGCTTGTTGAGTACAGCGATTTGAGGACGGTGTGCGCGCCTGATGCCACCGTCGGCAGGAATCTGCGAAAGGAAGGAAGCAATGGAGTTTTTCCGAATCAAGAAGGATATTCCCTTCATGCGCCACGCATTGGTGTTTAATGCGATTTCGGCGATTACGTTCGTGGCAGCGGTGTTTTTCCTGTTTCACAAGGGCTTGCATCTGTCGATCGAATTCACCGGTGGCACGGTGATCGAGGTCGCCTACAACAAGCCGGCCGAACTGGAGAAGATACGAACCACCATTGAAGAACTTGGCTACACCGATACCCAGGTGCAAAGCTTCGGCACCGCGCAGGACGTGATGATTCGCCTGCCGGCGCGCAAGGACGTCAGCTCCGCACAGCAGAGTGAAAAGGTGATGTCGGCGCTGAAGGCGCATGACGAAGCGGTCAAGCTGCAGCGCGTCGAATTCGTCGGGCCGCAGGTCGGCGACGAGCTGGCGCACGACGGCCTGATGGCGCTGGGCATGGTGATCGTCGGCATCGTGCTCTACCTTGCGTTCCGCTTCGAGTGGAAGTTCGCAGTGTCGGCGATCACGGCCAACCTGCACGACGTGATCATCATTCTCGGCTTCTTCGCCTTCTTCCAGTGGGAATTCTCGCTGACGGTACTGGCCGCCGTGCTGGCGGTGCTCGGCTACTCGGTCAACGAATCGGTGGTGGTGTTCGACCGCGCGCGCGAGGCCTTCCGCGATCGCCGGTACGGCAAGCTGAGTACGGCGGAGGTGCTGAACCATGCGATCACCAGCACCATTTCGCGCACCGTCATCACGCACGGATCGACGCAGATGATGGTGTTGTCGATGCTGTTGTTCGGCGGAGCGACGCTGCACTATTTCGCGATCGCGCTGACCATCGGCATTTTGTTCGGCATCTATTCGTCGGTGTTCGTCGCCGCCGCCATCGCGATGTGGCTGGGCGTCACGCGCGAAGACCTGCTCAAGCCGGTCAAGGAAAAGGATGAGACCGACGGCGCCGTCGTCTGATCCGATTGGTGCAAAAAAAGCCAGCTTTCGGGCTGGCTTTTTTTTCGGCTAAACTTGAATTTCCCTCGTTATCGAAAGGACGGTACATGAAGAAGGTGCGCGTATGGGATCTTCCGGTGAGGCTGTTTCACTGGGCGCTGGCGCTGCTGGTCACGGTGTCGGTGATCACGCAAAAGATTGGCGGCAATGCGATGGAATGGCATTTCCGCGCCGGCTACGCGGTGCTCGCGCTGATCGCCTTCCGCATCCTGTGGGGGCTGTTCGGCAGCCGCTATGCACGCTTCTCCAGTTTTCTTCACCATCCGTCCCGCATCGTCGAATACCTGCGCGGCGGCGCGGATGCGTTCAGGGGAAAATACCTCGGCCACAATCCGCTCGGCGGTTTATCGGTGTTGGCGTTGCTCGGCGTCGTTCTGGCGCAGGTGATCACCGGTTTGTACGCGAATGACGACATTGCGAACGAGGGACCGCTGGTCAAGTTCATCAGCAAGGAGCTGTCCGACCGCATCACCTCGATTCACAAGGATGTGACGAGCACTCTGATCTATGTGCTGATCGCGCTGCATGTCGCGGCGGTCGCTTTTTACTATTTCAGGAAAAAACAAAACCTGGTGAAACCGATGATCACCGGCGACCACGAAGTGAATTTCGACGCGCCCGCGGCTAACGATTCCTGGGCGATGCGCATGCTGGCGCTGGCGATCTTTGGGGTCTGTGCGGCGGGCGTATATTACGTGATCAGCCTGCCGCCACGCGCGATGTGAGCTTGCGAGGAGAATAAAAAAACCGCCCGACGCGCCGTCGGACGGTTTCCTCGGCGGATATCACTTGTTGCGGTAATTGTCGTGGCAGGCCTTGCACGACTGACCGACCGCACCGAACGCAACCTTGATCGCATTCAGATCGCCCGACTTGGCGGCCGCCGACAGTTTGCTTACTTCCGATTGCATCTTGTCGGACGCAGCCTTGAATTTGTCCTGTTCCTTCCAGATCTCCGGCTTGGCCTTCGAATTCTGCAGGTCCGAGCCGGCCGGGAACGCCGGCCACGGCAGTTTCGACATCGTCTCGATAATCGCTACATCGTGTTCCACCGCTGCTTTGTCGTACGGCCTGTCGCCCTTCACCACGGCACCCACGCGGCCCGCGTGCGTGCCCATCACGGAGAATGCCGACTGGCGGTATTTGACCGCATCCTCGACCTTCGCGAATTGTGCGTGCGCGGCGAACGGAACGGCGACAAGCGTGATCAATGCAATGCTGGCTACGATGTGCTTCATGCGGTCTCCTTGGATTGGAATGGACAGGAACGCGAGCCGCTTCAAGTTCTTTCTCATTGTGGTGGAAGAACGGCTGCGCACAAAATTGTACATGATGGGTAAAAGGACGGCAGCGGCGTTCCTTCGAAGCGGCTGCAGGGCGGATGGCAGCCGCCCTGCAGGATTGCGGCGACAAGCGCGCGTCAGACCTTGCGGGCCAGTTTTTCCGCGTGGCCGATGTAATTGGCCGGCGTCATCGCGAGCAGATGCTCTTTCGCCTGTGGAGGGATCGCCAGGCCGTTGATGAACTCGCGCAGCGCTTCCTTTGAAATGCCCTTGCCGCGCGTGAGTTCCTTCAACTGCTCGTACGGGTTCTCGATGCCGTAGCGGCGCATCACCGTCTGCACCGGTTCGGCCAGCACTTCCCAGGTCGCGTCCAGATCTTCGGCCAGGCGCGCCGGATTGACTTCCAGCTTGCTCAGCCCGCGCAGGCAGCTGTCGTAGGCCAGCACCGCATAGCCGAAGGCGACGCCGATGTTGCGCAGCACGGTCGAGTCGGTCAGGTCGCGCTGCCAGCGCGATACCGGCAGCTTTTCCGACAGGTGCTTGAGCATCGCATTGGCCAGGCCGAGATTGCCTTCCGAGTTTTCGAAGTCGATCGGATTAACCTTGTGCGGCATGGTCGACGAACCGATTTCGCCGGCCTTCGTGCGCTGCTTGAAGTAGCCGAGCGAGATGTAGCCCCACACGTCGCGATTCAGGTCGAGCAGAATGGTGTTGGCGCGCGCGACCGCATCGAATAGTTCGGCCATGTAATCGTGCGGCTCGATCTGGATAGTGTATGGATTGAAGGTCAGGCCGAGACGCTGCTCGATCACGTTCTTCGAAAACGATTCCCAGTCGAATTCCGGGTAGGCGGACAGGTGCGCATTGTAGTTGCCGACCGCACCGTTCATCTTGCCGAGCACCTCGACCGATGCGATGCGCTGCGCGGCGCGCTGCAGGCGCGCGACGACGTTGGCGATTTCCTTGCCGAGTGTGGTCGGGCTGGCCGGCTGGCCGTGCGTGCGCGACAGCATTGGCAGCGCCGCGTTGTCATGCGCGATTTCGGTCAGCTTGGCGATCACCGCCTGCAGCGACGGCAGCAGCACCTCGTTGCGCGCGGCTTTCAGCATCATGCCGTGCGAGGTGTTGTTGATGTCTTCGGAGGTGCAGGCGAAATGGATGAACTCGGATGCTGCGACCAGTTCCGGCACGTCCTTGACCTTTTCCTTCAGCCAGTATTCGACCGCCTTTACGTCATGGTTGGTGACTGCTTCGATCGCCTTGATGCGTTCCGCGTCCGCCTCGTCGAATTCGCTGGCCAGCTTGTCCAGCAAGCCGCTGGCGGCGGCCGAAAACGGCTTGATTTCGACGAAGCCGGCAGTCGACAGTGCCTGCAGCCACGCGATCTCGACCTTCACGCGATGGTGCATGAAGCCGGCTTCGGACAGGATAGGGCGCAGCTTGTCGGTCTTGGCGGCGTAGCGGCCGTCCAGCGGGGAGAGGGCGGAGAGAGTGGAAAGCGGCATGGTATGAAAAGCGACGAGGTGAGTGAAAATGTACGCAAAAGCGTAAGAGTAATGCGCGGAACCGGAATAATCCGTCATTTTACCATTGGCGACCCACCCAAAATGCAGCCGCCGACAGGCGCTCAGCAGCGGAAATCGTGCGCTTTCTCAATGCTATAATCGCCGTCAATTCATACCATATGCATCTATGAAACTCATTGCTTCTCTCGCCAGTCCATACGTTCGTAAAGTCCGCATTGTGATGACGGAAAAGAAGCTCGACTACGAACTGGTCCTGGAAAACGTGTGGGCGCCCGACACGAAAATCCTGCACTCGAACCCGCTCGGCAAGGTGCCGTGCCTGGTAATGGAAGATGGCGGCGCGATGTTCGATTCGCGCGTGATCGTCGAATACCTCGACACGCTGACGCCGGTCGGCAAGCTGATTCCGCCGAACGGCCGCGAACGCGCCGAAGTCAAATGCTGGGAGGCGCTGGCCGACGGCGTGTTGGACGCCGCCATTCTGGTCCGCCTGGAACGCACGCAGCGTTCGCAAGCGCAGCAAAGCCCGGAATGGATCGAGCGCCAGATGGGCAAGGTGCATGCCGGCCTGAGGGCAATGTCGGCCGGCCTGAAAGATACCGCTTTCTGCGCCGGCAACCATTACACGCTGGCCGACGTCGCCGTCGGCTGCGCGCTCGGCTGGTTGTCGTTCCGCTTTCCGGAAATCGACTGGCGCGACAGTCATCCGAATCTCGGCAAGCTGTTCGACAAATTGTCCGAGCGGCCGTCGTTCAAGGACACGCTGCCGCAGTAAGCCGGCGCCACAAAAAAAAAGGGCAGTCGAATCGATCGACTGCCCTTTTTATTTTGCGCCAAAATCTATTCGCTCATCTGCGCCTGCACGTAATTCTGCAAGCCCACCTTATTGATCAACTCAAGTTGGGTTTCAATCCACTCGATGTGTTCTTCGGTATCGTCCAGGATGGCCTGGAACACTTGACGCGATACATAATCGCCGGCCGCTTCGCACGCCTTGATGCCGTCCTTGACGGTCAGCTGCGCCGCCTGTTCCAGCTTCAGGTCGCATTCCAGCATCTCCGGCGTCGACTCGCCGATCATCAGCTTGTGCAGCGCCTGCAGATTCGGCAAGCCGTCGAGCATCAGGATGCGGTTGATCAGATTGTCCGCATGCTTCATCTCGCCGATCGATTCCTCGTATTCCTTCTTGCCGATTTTTTCCAGCCCCCAATGCCGGTACATGCGCGCATGCAGGAAATACTGGTTGACCGCGCTGAGTTCATTGGTGAGCTGCGCGTTGAGCAGCCGGATGATGTTCGGGTCACCTTTCATGGAGTCCTCTGCGGTGATGTTGGAAAACGATGGAGCCGTTACTGACGACCCACTCCTGAACATTCATGATAGCGCACGACCTTGTTTTTTCCATCACTCGTATTGCATTTCGTTAGCAAGAATCATTCGTACTAAAAACTCCATATCGCTCAAGTGCCCGCGAGCAAGGCTAAGTGCGTTAAAAGACCCGTAGCTTGCTGCTGGAAATGAGATAGATCGTTGAGCGAAAAACGGCTGGCAGTGCGAGCCACCGTGCCTGCAGCACTTTGTACGGTATCGAATGGAATTGTCTACGCTGCCTGCAGCGTGCGAAGTGTTCCTTCGGTCGAAGGGCCGGCGTTGCCGTGCTTGGTCATGGCTGCTTTGATGATGCGTTCCGCTCCGGCTGGGCGGGGGCCTCAGGCTGCGATTGCAGGCTGGAGCAGCAGCGGCTGTGCTTCCAGCTCACCTTGCTCCAGATGGTCGCGTAACACCGTTTTCGCGCAGGAATGGCATTTGCCGCAGCAGCTGCCGACACCGAGCTTGTCGCGCAACGCCGGCATGGTGGTCAGGCCCTGGTCGGCCGCCTGGCGGATTTTCCGTTCGGAGACGTTGTGGCAAACACAGACGATCATTGAAGTACCCTGTTGTTATCAAACTGAAGCAACATTGTTAACCCACCTGTCGCGCCGACGACGCGATCATGGCCTCGGTCTCGATCGACGCTTGCCTGCTGGCCGTTCCACAATCGTCGATCCGGCTGGCTGAAGTTAGTTTCGTTCTGACCGATTCGCATCACGCTGTCAGGATCAGCTTGTTCAGCTGCGTCACACGCAGCCGGTAAATCCGGCCATGATGATCGATCTCGACCTCGCGTCGCTGCTGCAACAAATCCTCGCTCCTTATCCGCATCACCGGTGCAGAATTGCGGCCGGATGAAGGTTCGGCTGCCGGCTCCTGCTGCTGTGTGCGGTGGTCCATAATGTGGTCTTTTTGTAAATGCGAACTATTCTTATTTAGATTATTGGGTATTTGAATGCGGATTGCAAGCGTTTTTTTATCGCGGACGTGCGAACCCGCCTGCCGTGCTGTCGGCGGCCGGAAAATCGATGCGGGAAAGGGCGGAGGCGCGCGGCAAGCAGGGCGAAATGGGCGCCAAGCTTGCAGCAGCGAGATCTAGCTGGATGTTACTGCGGCGTCGATGATTCCGCCGCCCAGGCATATTTCGCCGTCATACAGGACGGCGGACTGCCCGGGCGTGACCGCCCATTGCGGGGTCGGGAGGGCGAGCGAGAATTGCGCGGCGTCACTGACGGCCAGCGTGCATGGAATGTCTGCCTGCCGATAGCGAGTCTTGGCCGACAATTGCTGCGCCGCCGGCGGCGCGCCGGCAATCCAGCTTGCCTGCGCGGCGCTTAATGCGCCGGACAACAGCCATGGATGGTCGTGGCCTTGCGCCACGTACAGCGTGTTGTGATCGATGTCCTTGCGCGCGACATACCAGGCGTCGCCGCTGCCTTCGGCATTCTGGTACGACTTCATGCCGCCCAGCCCGATGCCCTTGCGCTGGCCAAGCGTGTAGAAGCTGAGGCCGACGTGGGTGCCGACCATGGCGCCGTCTGGAGTCTTCATCGGTCCCGGCTGGTACGACAGGTAGCGGTTCAGGAATTCGCGGAACGGGCGTTCGCCGATGAAGCAGATGCCGGTGGAATCCTTTTTCTTCGCGTTCGGCAAGCCGATCTTTTCGGCGATCTTGCGCACTTCGGTTTTCGGGATTTCGCCGAGCGGAAATAGCGTCTTCGCCAGTTGCGCCTGGTTCAGCCGATGCAGGAAATAGCTCTGATCCTTGCCGGCGTCGAGCGCTTTCAGCAACTCGAAGCGGCCGGATGCGGCTTGCCGTACGCGCGCGTAGTGGCCGGTCGCGATCAGATCGGCGCCGAGCTTCATCGCATGGTCGAGAAAGGCCTTGAACTTGATTTCGGCGTTGCACAGCACGTCCGGATTCGGCGTGCGGCCGGCCTGGTATTCGCGCAGGAATTCGGCGAACACGCGGTCCTTGTATTCGACGGCAAAGTTGACCGCTTCGATGTCGACGCCGACCACGTCGGCCACACTGGCGGCGTCGATCCAGTCTTGCCGTGCCGAGCAGTACTCCGAATCGTCGTCGTCCTCCCAGTTCTTCATGAACAGGCCGATCACTTCATAGCCCTGCTCCTTCAGCAGCCAGGCGGACACCGACGAATCGACGCCGCCCGACATGCCGATCACCACGCGCTGCTTAGCCACTGAACTCTCCAATGGCGCTCGGATGCGTGTAGATCAGCGACAGCGGCGCGCGCTTGCCGGCCAGGTAGTCGTCGACGCAGCGCAGCACCAGCGGGCTGCGATGCTTGGGTTCGCAGGCCAGCATTTCATCGCGCGTCATCCAGACCGTGCGCAGGATGCCGTGATCGAGCGGCTGGTCGTATGCGGCGCCGAGTTCGCCGGTGAACGCAAAGCGCAGGTAGGTGACTTCCTGTCCGGTGCGCGACGAGACGTAACGTGACATATACATGCCGACCAGTGCAGTCGGCTCGAAGTCGTGCGCCGCTTCTTCCAGCGTTTCGCGCGCGACGGCTTCGATCAGCGATTCGTTCGGATCGAGATGGCCGGCGGGCTGGTTGAAACGAATGCCGTCGCTGGTTTCTTCCTCGACCAGCAAAAAGCGGCCGTCGCGCTCGATGATCGCGGCGACAGTAACAGAAGGCTTCCAGACGTCAGGCATGGTATTCCTTGAAGAGGGCGCCATTTTACCGTGCATGCACGGCTTCTGCCGGGTTTCGGCGCGTTCACGGCATGGGCATTGTCAAGGCTAGAAATAATCCGCCGGGGTGCGAAAAGGATCTTGATGCGGCACAACTTTTCAGGTCTACTCCGCGGCGCGGTGCAAAAAACGATAAATTGAGCAATCGCTACTTTTTTCGTTTAACTTCAGCCAAACTGCATATTTCCGTCGGCAAAATAACCGTATGTAGAGCCTTTTGTCGCAAAAACATAAAAAAGAACGGTTGTGCTAATTTTTGGTTTGCATGTAAGATCAGTGTAAGAATTTACTAATCCTTAAAAAGGTGGAGGAGATGGCGGTTTTGCCCTCTTCGAGTAGACAACATTTCATTTAACAAAGAACCAAGGGGAAATCGTATGCCTCTCATGATTGGAGTACCACGGGAAATCTTCCCTGGTGAAAAGCGCGTTGCGACCGTTCCGGACGTCGTCGAGAAACTCATCAAGCTGGGATTTTCGGTTGCGGTCGAAGCCGGCGCCGGCGATGGCGCCAACTTCAGCGACGAAGCCTACCGCGAGGCGGGCGCGCAAATCATCGACAACGCGGGCAAGCTGTGGGCCGCGTCCGACATCGTTTTCAAGGTGCGCGGGCCGATAGCGGAAGAAGTCAGCCTGATGCGCGAGGGCGGCACGCTGGTCAGTTTCATCTGGCCGGCGCAGAACCCGGAACTGATGCAGCAACTGGCGGCGAAGAAAGTCACCGTGCTGGCGATGGACAGCGTGCCGCGCATGTCGCGCGCGCAGAAGATGGACGCGCTGTCTTCGATGGCAAACATCGCCGGCTATCGCGCAGTGATCGAGGCGGCCCATCATTTCGGCCGCTTCTTCACCGGCCAGATCACCGCTGCCGGCAAGGTGCCGCCGGCCAAGGTGTTCGTGATCGGTGCCGGTGTCGCCGGTCTGGCGGCAATCGGCGCCGCTTCCGGCCTCGGTGCTATCGTGCGCGCCAACGACACGCGTCCCGAAGTCGCGGATCAGGTGAAATCGATGGGCGGCGAATTTGTCGCGGTCGATTACAAGGAAGAAGGCGCCGGCGTCGGCGGCTACGCCAAGGTGATGAGCGAAGCCTTCCAGAAGGCGCAGCGCGACACCTTCGCGCGGCAGGCGATGGATGTGGATATCATCATCACGACCGCGCTGATTCCCGGCAAACCTGCGCCCAAGCTGATCACTTCCGGCATGGTCGAGTCCATGAAACCGGGTAGCGTGATCGTCGACCTGGCGTCCGAGCAGGGCGGCAACTGCGAACTGACCGAGCCGGGCAAGGTTGTGGTCAGGCACGGCGTGACGATCATCGGTTACGCGGACTTGCCGAGCCGCCTGGCCAAGCAGTCCAGCACCCTGTATGCGACCAACCTGCTGCGCCTGACCGAGGAACTGTGCAAGACCAAGGACGGCATCATCAACGTCAACATGGACGACGAAGTGATTCGCGGCACCACGGTGGTCAAGGAAGGCAACATCACCTGGCCGCCGCCCGCGCCCAAGCTGTCGGCCGCGCCGGCAGCGCCAGCTGCCAAGCCGGCGGTCGCGGTGCCGGCAAAGTCGAACGGTCATGGCGCGGGAGGCGAGCCGGCCTCGGGCACGCGCGCGGCGATCCTGTTCGGCGTGGCGGCGGCGCTGTTCTGGTTCATCGGCGCGTATGCGCCGGCGGCTTTCCTCGGTCACTTCACCGTATTCGTGCTGGCCTGCTTCGTCGGCTACATGGTGGTGTGGAACGTCACTCCTGCGTTGCACACGCCGCTGATGAGCGTGACCAACGCGATTTCCAGCATCATCGCCATCGGCGCGCTGGTGCAGATCGCGCCGCCGCTGGCCGGGGGCATCGAGCGTCCGAGCGACTGGATACGCTGGCTTGCCGTGATCGGTATCGTGCTCACCTCGATCAACATGTTCGGCGGTTTCGCCGTTACCCGCCGCATGCTGGCGATGTTCCGTAAATAAGGGAGTCGACACAAATGTCTGAAAGTCTCACAACCGTCGCCTACCTTGGTGCGACCATTCTCTTCATCCTCAGCCTTGGCGGGCTCTCCAATCCGGAGAGCTCGCGGCGCGGCAACCTGTACGGCATCATCGGCATGGCCATTGCCGTGCTGGCGACGGTGTTCGGCGCCCACGTCACGGCGTCCGGCATTTCCTGGATCGTCGCCGCCATGGTGGTGGGCGCCGCCATCGGACTGTATGCGGCGCGCGTCGTGCAGATGACGCAAATGCCGGAGCTGGTTGCGTTGATGCACAGCCTGGTTGGTCTCGCGGCGATGCTGGTCGGCTATGCGAACTACATCGACCCGGCCGCATCGGCTCATTTCAGCGGCGCGGAAAAAGCCATCCACGAGATGGAGATCTACATCGGCATCCTGATCGGCGCCATCACGTTCTCCGGTTCGCTGATCGCGTTCGGCAAGCTGTCGGCCCGGATCGGCGGCAAGCCCTTGCTGCTGCCGGCGCGCCACTGGCTGAATCTGGCCGGCTTGCTGATCGTGATTTACTTCGGCGCGCAGTTCCTGCGCGCCGAGTCGATCGCCGCCGGCATGACGCCGCTGATCGTGATGACCGTGATCGCGCTGCTGTTCGGCATCCACATGGTGATGGCGATCGGCGGCGCCGACATGCCGGTGGTGGTATCTATGCTCAACAGCTATTCCGGCTGGGCGGCGGCGGCGACCGGCTTCATGCTGTCGAACGACCTGCTGATCGTCACCGGCGCATTGGTCGGGTCGAGCGGCGCCATCCTGTCCTACATCATGTGCCGCGCGATGAACCGCAACTTCATCAGCGTGATCGCCGGCGGCTTCGGCGGCGGTGCAAAGCCTGTCGCGTCGGCGGGCGGAGCGGCGCAGCCGGTCGGCGAGGTGGTGCCGGTCAGCGCCGTCGAGACCGGCGAACTGCTGCGCGAAGCCAAGAGCGTGATCATCGTGCCGGGCTACGGCATGGCGGTGGCGCAGGCGCAGCACACGGTGTATGAAATCACCAAGCACCTGCGCGAGAAGGGTGTGAATGTGCGTTTCGGCATTCACCCAGTCGCCGGCCGCATGCCCGGCCACATGAACGTGCTGCTGGCCGAAGCCAAGGTGCCTTACGACATCGTGATGGAGATGGATGAACTCAACGAGGATTTTGCCGATACCGACGTCGCGATGGTGATCGGCGCCAACGACATCGTCAACCCGGCGGCGCAGGAAGACCCGAGCAGCCCGATCGCCGGCATGCCGGTGCTGGAAGTGTGGAAGGCCAAGACCTCGATCGTCATGAAGCGCAGCATGGCGTCCGGCTATGCGGGCGTCGACAATCCGCTGTTCTACAAGGACAACAATCGCATGCTGTTCGGTGATGCGAAGAAGATGCTGGATGAGGTGCTGGTGGCATTGAAAACGGTCTGAACGGCCGCCGCCAAATCCCGAAACCCTCGCAACTTGCGAGGGTTTTTTCTTTATGGGGCATGATGCTCTTCCGCCCGCTCCAGCCGCGACTCCTCTTCATCTTCAGCATCGAAGACGCTTGCCTCCTGCAAGCGGCGAAGAGGTTTTTTCCTCGGTTCGTTCATCGAGCCGCCGGCGCCGCGATGAGTATTACGCATGGATAGCCATTCGGATAAATCGTTTGTTTTCCTTCCGGGTAGAGGCGATAGTCTGGCGCGTGTCGTCAAACCCTTGCTGGGCTTGAAAAGGCATGGCGTGCGGCCCCGCTTCGACGATTCGTGTTCAAACGATGGAGGCGGCGCCGCAGGTCGGACTGCCGGGCGCACCGTCAGAAAAATCATCGTTTCGTATTCCAGGGAGACTATCCAATGAAGAAAACACTTTTCGCGCTTGCCATGTCGAGCGTATGCGCGGGAGCTGCGTTCGCGCAAAGCACCGTTTCCATCTACGGCGTTGTCGATGCCGGCATCGTGCATGAAAGCGGTAATGCGGCAGGCACATCGGTGATGAAGTTGACCAGTGGCGTGGGAGCCGGATCGCGTTTGGGTTTCAAAGGCAGCGAGGCCCTGGGTGGCGGCATGTCGGCCAACTTCCTGTTGGAAAACGGTTTTAATGCGGACGTCGGCGCAGCGGCGCAGGGCGGCTTGCTGTTCGGTCGCCAAGCCTGGGTCGGTCTGGATGGCGGCTATGGTTCGACGAAATTCGGCAGGCAATACACGCCCTATTGGACGGCTCTCGTCACCGTTGATCCGTTTGCTGCCGGTTACGCTGGAGTCGACGCCAATCTGATGGCAAGCTCGGGTGTGCGCATGGATAATTCCGTCAAGTATTCGACGCCGAATCTGGCCGGCTTCAGCGCGGATCTTGCCTATGGCTTCGGCGAGGTCGCCGGCAATGCGAGCGCCAGCCGTGCGCTCGGCCTCTCGGTAAATTATGTCAAGGGTCCGTTGACCGCACGCGTCGCCCACCATCGGGTCAATAACGCGGCGGCGACCGATAGCGCCAAAAACACCATGTTGACCGCCGTCTACGATTTCGGTCCGGCCAAGACCCACTTCGCGTATGCGGTCAACAAGGGCGTGGGCAGTGTCGACAATACCGATCTGCTGGCCGGACTGACCGTGCCGTTCGGCGCCGGCAAGGTGATGCTGTCGTACATCCGCAAGGATGACAAGTCCGCTGCCAATGCCGATGCAAATCAGATTGCGGCCGGCTATGTCTATTCCCTGTCGAAGCGCACCAGTCTGTACACCTCCTACGCGCGCATCGATAATCGCAACGGTGCGTTTTACACGGTCGGCAGCGCCAATGGCGCGCCCGGTTCCGGCTCGCGCGCAATCAACGCGGGCGTGACGCATACGTTCTGATCGCAGGCCATTCCGCATCCGCCATGAGCATCCCCAGTATCGTGCTCATGGCGCCTCGCGTCCAGCGTGCGCCGTTCAGGCGGCGTCGCTCCGCTGCCCGATTTCGTCGAGCAGCCATTCCCTGAATAATTTAAGCGGCGAGTAATGCGCCCGGTCTTCGGGATAGACCAGGTAGTAGCCGGCGGTTTCCGGCAGCACGATGTCGAAGGGGTTGATCAGCTTGCCCGACTTCAGTTCATCCTCGATCAAAAAGCGTGGCGCCAGCCCTATGCCCAGTCCGGCGGATGCCGCCTGAAAGATCATCAGATAGTGTTCGAACATCGGCCCGCCGACTTTTTCATCCAGCTCGGCGCCGACTTTTTCAAACCAGTGTTGCCATGAATTCGGGCGCGACGCCAGATGCAGCAGCGTGCAGCGGGCGAGGTCGCGCGGCGCATCGAACGGCCCGTGGCGGCGCATGAATTCCGGACTGCAAATCGGCAGCACCGCGTCGCTCATCAGGAAATCGAATTTGGCCGGTTCCGGCCATACCGGCTCGCCGAAATGGATCGCGGCATCGATGTCTTCCTTGCCGAAATTGAAAGGCGCGATGCGGGTCGAAATATTGATCAGGATGTTGGGCTGGGCGGCGGCGAAGGCCGGATAGCGCGGCATCAGCCATTTTGCCGAAAAGGTCGGCAGCACCGACAGATTGAGGCGCGCGCCGCCGCTATGGCCGGCCTGCAGCTCCTGCGTGGCCGCTTCCAGCCGCGCCAGGCAAGGCTGGATTTTTCGCAAATAGATTTCCCCCGCCGAGGTGAGCGTCAGGTATTTGTTCTGGCGCACGAACAGCAGGACGCCGAGCTGGCTCTCCAATGTCTGGATCAGGCGGCTGACCGCGCCTTGCGTCACATACAACTCTTGCGCGGCGCGCGTAAAGCTCAGGTAACGGCCCGCCGCCTCAAAGGCCTGTAGGCAGGAAAGCGATGGTGTGTAGCGTTTCATGATGAGTTTTACGCATGGATATCTATTCGAATAAATCGTTTGTCTTCTTTTCCTGCAGAGTGGATAGTCTAGCTCAGCAGAATTTGATTGTACATGCGCAATACACATGCATATGTATGCTTATGGAGAGAGGGAATGGCAGAAAAACACGTCGCACGAACAGTACGGGCGCCCCGCGGCGATCAACTCAACGCGCGTAACTGGCGTACCGAGGGCGCGCTGCGCATGCTGATGAATAATCTCGATCCGGATGTGGCGGAAAACCCTTCCGAATTGATCGTGTATGGCGGCGTGGGCAAGGCGGCGCGCAACTGGCGTTGCTTCGATCAGATCGTGGCCGCACTGCAGGAGTTGCAAGAGGATCAGACATTGATGGTGCAGTCCGGCAAGCCGGTGGCGGTACTCAAAACCCATCGCGGCGCGCCACGCGTGCTGATCGCCAATGCCAACCTGGTGCCGAAGTGGGCGACGCCCGAGCATTTCAACAAGCTCGACGCGCTTGGCTTGATGATGTACGGGCAGATGACCGCCGGCTCGTGGTTCTATATCGGCAGCCAGGGCACGGTGCAGGGTACATACGAAACCTATTGCGAGGTAGCGCGCCAGCATTTCGACGGCAAGATGGCGGGGCGCTGGATACTCACTTCCGGCCTGGGCGGCATGGGCGGTTCGCAGCCGCTGGCCGGGCGCATGGCGGGCGCCGCCATCCTGGTGGTCGAATGCCAGCAGAATCGTATCGACATGCGCTTGCGCACCGGCTATCTGGATCGCCAAGCGGCCGACCTCGATGACGCGTTGCGCTTGATCGAAGAAGCGCGCAGCGAAGGCAAGGGCTTGTCGGTCGGCCTGCTCGGCAATGCCGCCGAAGTGCTGCCGGAAATCGCGCGGCGCGGCTTGTGCCCGGATGCGGTTACCGATCAAACCGCCGCGCACGATCTGGTGAACGGTTATCTGCCGGCCGGCTGGACCGTTGCACAATGGCAGGAAGCGCAGAAGGGCAATCCCGATTCGATCGTGGCCGCAGCGCGCAAGTCCATCGCTGCGCATGTCAACGCGATGCTCGAATTCCGCAAGCGCGGCGCGGTGGTGTTCGACTACGGCAACAACATCCGCCAGGTAGCCTACGAAGAAGGTGTGTCTGACGCTTTCGGGTTTCCCTCGTTCGTGGTGGCCTATGTGCGGCCGTTGTTTTGCCGCGGCAAAGGGCCGTTCCGCTGGGTCGCGCTATCCGGCGATCCGCAGGACATTTACAAGACCGATGCGCGGCTGCGCCAGCTGTTCCCTGGCGACGAGATGTTGCATCGCTGGCTCGATCTGGCGCGCGAAAGCGTGCGCTTCCAGGGACTGCCGGCGCGCATTTGCTGGCTCGGCCTGGGCGAGCGCCACCGTGCGGGACTGGCGATCAACGAGATGGTCAGGAACGGCGAGTTGAGCGCGCCGGTGGCGATCAGCCGCGACCATATGGATTCCGGCTCTGTGGCCAGCCCCAATCGCGAGACCGAAGGCATGCTCGACGGCTCCGATGCGGTGGCCGACTGGCCGCTGCTGAACGCCTTGCTGAATACGGCAGGCGGTGCCGACTGGGTCAGCATCCATCATGGCGGCGGTGTCGGCATGGGGTATTCGATCCATGCCGGCATGGCGGTGGTGGCCGACGGCAGCGCCGACGCCGACGAACGCATCGGCCGCCTGCTATGGAACGATCCGGCCAGTGGCGTGGTGCGCCATGCCGATGCCGGCTATGACATCGCGTTGGAGACCGCGAGAGCACATGATGTAAAGCTGCCTTTTATTGACTAATAACTTCGCCTGATAATGAAGAGGAGATGGAAATGAAAATCCGGTTACGAGTAATGGCATGTGCATTGGCGCTCGTCGCGCAAGCGGCGGTGGCGCAGCAAAAAACGGTTGCGATCGCCAATATGATCGATATTCCGCAACTGCTGGAAGTGAAGGCGGGCCTGCTGGACGGCTTGAAGGCGGCCGGCTATGAAGAGGGCCGCAACCTGAAGGTCGATTACCAGACTGCGCAGGGCAACATGGGAACTGCGGCGCAGATCGTGCGCAAGTATGTCGGCGAGCGGCCGGACGTGATCGTCACCATCACCACGCCGATGGCCCAGGCTGCGCTGTCGGCGACCAAGGACCTGCCGGTGGTGTTTACGGTCGTGACCGATCCGATCGGCGCGAAAGTCGTGCCGCGTTTCGAAAAGCCGGGCGGCAATACTACCGGCATCTCCGATCTGGCGCCGATCAGTTTTCAGATCCGCCTGATGACCCAGTTCGTTCCTACGCTCAAGCGCCTCGGCGTGCTGTACAACCCCGGCCTGGATGGCTCGCGCTATCAGCTGGAAGTGATGAAACGGCTGGCCACGCCGCAAGGCATCACGCTGGTCGATGCGCCGGTGCCCAATTCGAACGATGCGATCGCGTCGATGCGATCGCTGGTCGGCAAGGTCGACGCGGTCTGGATCCCCAACGATGTGACCGTGTACGCCTCGCTCGAAGCGATCGCCAAGGTGGCGCAAGACAAGAAGATCCCATTGTTTACCGGCGAGACGCGCTCGGTCGAACGCGGCGCGGTCGCCTCCATCGGTTTCGACTACACCTCGGTCGGCCAGTCCGCCGCGCGCCAGGTGGTGCAGATACTTGCCGGCAAAAAGCCGGGTGATATCGATGTCACGGTGCCGGTTGCGTTTCGCACGGTCGTGAACCAGCGCGTGGCGCAGGCGACCGGACTGCAGATTCCGCAAGCGGTGCTGGCAAAAGCCAATCTGGTCAATAAGTAAAGCGCCCGCCTGGACGGGGCAGAGGAGATCAAGTGAACCTATATGCATTTCTCGGCGCGATCGAGTCCGGTTTGTTGTTCGGCATGGTCGCATTAGGGACCTTACTGAGCTTCCGGATTCTCAAATTCCCGGATATTACGGTTGAAGGAAGTTTCCCGCTCGGCGCCGCCGTCGCGGCGACCCTGATCGCGCATGAAGTCAATCCGTTCGTCGCCACCGGCTGCGCGGTATTGGCGGGCGCCGCCGCCGGCAGCATCACCATTTACATGAATGTGCGCCTGCGCATCCTGCACATCCTGGCCGGCATTCTGGTATCGGTGGCGCTGTACTCGGTCAACCTGCGCATCATGGGGCGCCCCAACACTCCGCTGCTGGGCCAGAACACCGTGTTCACGCCGCTCGCCGGTTTGCCTTTGCCGAGCGACTGGGCAGTGCCCATCGCGCTGCTGGTGACGATGGCCGTATTGATCTTTGTGCTCGACCGTTTCCTGCAATCCGAAACCGGGCTGGCGATGCGCGCCACCGGCGCCAATGAGCGCATGGCTGCCGCCAACGGCGTCAACACCGACCGCATGAAGTGGCTCGGGCTGGCGCTCGGCAATGCGCTGGTGGCGCTGGGCGGCGCGCTGTTTGCGCAGATGCAGGGCGCGGCCGACGTCAACATGGGGGTCGGCGTGATCGTCATCGGTTTCGCCGCGGTGATCGGCGGCGCGGCGCTGGTGCCGCAACGCGGCATGCTGCTGGCGCTGGTGTCGGCGGTGGCCGGCGCGGTGATCTACAAACTGATCGTATCGCTGGCGCTCAGCTTCGACGGCTTCGGCATCACGCCATCGGACCTGAATATCGTCACCGCGCTGCTGGTGGCCTTCGCGCTGGTCGCACCGGATACCAAGCTGTTTGCACGCGGTCGCGGCCGCACGGAAATGAAAAAGGCATCGCAATGATCGAAGCAAAAGATATTCATGTCGTGTTCAAGCCGAATACCGTGCTGGAAAACCATGCGTTGCGCGGCGTGTCGCTGACGATTCCGGCCGGGCAATTCATCACCGTGATCGGCTCCAACGGCGCCGGCAAGTCGACCTTCCTGAACGTGCTGGCGGGCGTGATCCCGGTTAGCGGCGGCAGCCTGACGGTGGCCGGTCAGGATATTACCCGCTGGCCGGTGCGCGAGCGTGCGCGCCTGCTGTCGCGCGTGTTCCAGGATCCGCTGGCCGGCACCTGCGAAGAACTGACGATTGAAGAGAACATGTCGCTTGCGCTCAAGCGCACCGAGTCGCGCGGCTTGACGCGTGCCTTGCGCGCCGAGTACCGGGATCGCTTCCGGCAGTCGCTGTCACGTCTCGGCCTGGGCCTGGAAAACCGCCTGCAGGACCAGATGGGCTTGCTGTCGGGCGGGCAGCGGCAGGCGGTCAGCCTGTTGATGGCGGTGCTGGCGGAAACCAAGGTGCTGCTGCTGGACGAACATACCGCGGCGCTCGATCCGAAAACCGCCGATTTCGTGATGCAGCTGACCGACCGCCTGGTGCGCGAGCAGAACCTGACCGTGATGATGGTGACGCACAGCATGCGCCAGGCGCTGGATCATGGCGACCGCACGGTGATGTTCCATAAAGGTCAGATCGCTTTCGACGTGCAAGGTGAGCGGCGGCGCCATCTCGACGTGCCGGATCTGCTGCGGCTGTTTTCCGAATCGTGCGACGAGCAGCTCGCGGACGACGCCTTGCTGTTTGGCTAAATCAGGAGAATCAATTGAGTATGCTTTCGGGTATCAAGGTGGTCGATTTGTCGCGCGTCATGTCCGGTCCCTACTGCACCGCGCTGCTGGCCGATATGGGCGCCGAGGTGATCAAGATCGAGACGCCCGGCAGCGGCGACGATGCGCGCCACTTCGGTCCTTACGTCAACGACTACAGCGTGTATTTCGCGCAGCTCAACCGCAACAAGAAGAGCATCACGCTCAACCTCAAGCAGCCGGAAGCGATCGAGGTGCTGCGCAAGCTGGTCGCGGACGCCGACGTGGTCGTCGAGAATTTCCGGCCCGGCGTGGCGCAGCGTCTCGGTGTTGATTATGCGAGCCTCTCCGCGGTCAATCCGCGCCTGGTCTATCTGAGTATTTCCGGCTTCGGCCAGAGCGGCGATTTGCGCGAGCAGCCGGCGTACGACCTGGTGATTCAGGCGATGTCGGGCCTGATGCACATTACCGGCAACCCTGACGGCGATCCGACCTGCGTCGGCGAATCGGTGGCCGACATGTGGACTGGCTTGTTCGGTTCGTGGTCAGTGCTGGCCGCGCTGCTGGCGCGCGAGCGCGGCGGTCCGGGGCGCTATATCGATCTGGCCATGTTCGATGCCATGCTGGCGCTGCAGGTGACGGCATTCAGCCGCCTGTTGGCCGACGGCCAGGCGCCGCTGCGGGTCGGCAACCGCCATCCGATGACGACGCCGGTGGACAGCTTTCCGGCGCGTGACGGCCACGTGGTGCTGGTGGTCAGCCATGACGGCGCGTTCCGCAAATTCGCCGAGATGATCGGTCAGCCTGAACTGGCGGACGATCCGCGTTTCCAGGACAAGGCGGCGCGCAGCGCGCATGAGAAGGAATTGAAAAGCATCATCGCGGCATGGACGCGCCTGCATGCGGTCGAGCAGGTGCTGGCCGCCTGCCGCCAAGCCGACATACCGGCCGGCCCGGTGTGGGATCTGGCGCAGGCGCATGCGCAATTGCAGACGCAGAGCGGGCACATGCTGCATGCGCTGCCGCATCCGCTTTGCGGCCCGATGCAATTCATGCTGCAGCCGGCGCGTTTTTCCGATGCGCCGGCCGAGCCGCAACGCGATCCGACGCTGGGCGAGCACACCGTCGAAGTATTGACCGGGCTGGGCTTGGACGCGTCGGAAATCGAACAACTAAAACAAAGGAAAGCGATATGAAGGCATGGATCGTTCAGGACGTGCAGGCAGATCCGCAACTGGTGGAGCAGCCGGTGCCCGAGCCGAAGCAGGGGCAGGTGATGGTGCGCGTCTGCTACGCGGCGCTTAATTTTTCCGATGTGCTGATGACGAAGGGCATTTATCAGATCAAGCCGCCGCTGCCGTTCGTGCCGGGACAGGAGATCAGCGGCTTCATCGAACGCGTGCCGCCGGGCAGTGCCTTCCGGCCGGGAGAGGCGGTCGCCTCCAAGGTCACGTGGGGCGGCTTCGGCGAGTATGCGATCGTCGATGAAGAAAAGCTGATCCGCGTGCCGCGCGGCTTGCCGCTGTCGCGCGCGGTTGCCTTGCCGGTGGTCTGGACCACCGCATGGATTGCGTTGCACGACCGCGCTGCCGTGCGCGCCGGCGAAACGGTGCTGATCCATGCGGCCGCCGGCGGCGTCGGACTGGCGGCAATCCAGCTGGCGG
>UEXY01000194.1_pt1 | contig 25649 bp, 25 predicted proteins | sample 4301061 | NCBI WGS metagenome assembly UEXY01 (sample SAMEA4773184, study PRJEB27434) | metagenome | biome: 2259; feature: agricultural soil; material: soil | place: USA | collected 2014-09 | depth 0.25 m | reverse complement strand
GAGATGATGCCGACCTCGGTGGTGCCGCCGCCGATGTCGACCACCATCGAGCCGGTCGCGTCCGACACCGGCAGGCCGGCGCCGATCGCGGCGGCCATCGGTTCCTCGATCAGATACACCTGCGAGGCGCCGGCGCCGAGCGCAGATTCGCGGATCGCGCGGCGTTCCACCTGGGTCGAACCGCAGGGCACGCAGATGATGATGCGCGGGGACGGCTTGAACAGCTTGGAGTCGTGCACCATGCGGATGAATTGCTTGAGCATCTGCTCGGTAACGGTGAAATCGGCGATCACACCGTCTTTCATCGGGCGAATCGCTTCGATGTTGCCGGGCACTTTGCCCAGCATCTGCTTGGCTTCCTTGCCGACTGCCTGGATGGTTTTCTTGCCGTTCGGGCCGCCTTGCTGGCGAATCGCCACCACCGACGGTTCGTCCAGCACGATGCCCATGTTGCGTACGTAGATCAGGGTGTTGGCGGTACCCAGATCGATCGCCAGGTCATTAGAAAAATAACTGCGTAAAAATCCAAACATGTATTGTCCCGATGCGCAACAATGGCGCGCTTAAACATTGGTGGTGAAAACCCTTGTGCCGATGGCGCTCCGCATGCCCCGCGCCGGCAAGGTATTAACCCGTCATTCTACCTTATAATTTAACTGAAATTAGTCAGCGGAAACTTCAAAAATGCAGGCCGGATACCCGCCGAACCGGGCGTTTTGACAAGTTTTTGCCGGAACTAGAATACGGTTTGTTTTCCTGAAAATGTCCGCCGCAAGCGGCTCGCCCCACTACCCAATCATGTCACTCGACCTTTCCGATGTTAAGCGCCTGGCCCGCCTCGCGCAGCTCGATCTGAACGAAGATCAGGCCGGCAAAACCCTCGCCAAGCTGAACGGCATCTTCGCGCTGGTCGAACAGATGCGCGCGGTCGACACCAGCGGCGTCGAGCCGCTGAACCATCCGATCGCCGCGTATCAGCACGACGTCGCGCTGCGCCTGCGCGACGACCAGGTCAGCGAACCGAACCGCCGCGCCGATTACCAGCAGGTCGCGCCGGCGACGCAGGACGGCCTGTACCTCGTGCCGAAAGTCATCGAATAACCATCGCCGGCGCCACAGCGCCGCGACAAGTGCCCACCGTGGCCGCCCATCCTATGCATACCAAGACTCTTAAAGAACTTTCCGCGCTGCTGCAGGCAAAACAGGTTTCCGCCACCGAGCTGGCGCAGCTGTTCCTGGCCCGCATCAAGCGGAGCGACCTCAACGCCTTCGTCCATGTCGACGAAAACCTGACACTGCAGCAGGCATCCGATGCCGACGCGCGCATTGCGAAAAACGATACGACACCGCTGACCGGCGTCCCGATCGCGCACAAGGACATTTTCGTCACGCGCGGCTGGCGTTCCACCGCGGGTTCGAAGATGCTGGCAAATTACGTCAGCCCCTTCGATGCGACCGTGGTCGAACAGTTCCGTGCGGCAGGCATGGTCACGCTCGGAAAATTGAACTGCGACGAGTTCGCGATGGGCTCGTCCAACGAAAACTCCTTCTTCGGTCCGGTGAAAAACCCGTGGGACAAGAACGCGATTCCGGGCGGTTCGTCCGGCGGCTCGGCGGCGGCGATCGCCGCACGCCTGGCGCCGGCCGCCACCGCGACCGACACCGGCGGCTCGATCCGCCAGCCGGCATCGCTGTGCGGCGTCACCGGCATCAAACCCACGTACGGCCGCGTGTCGCGCTTCGGCATGATCGCTTTTGCCTCCTCGCTCGACCAAGGCGGACCGATGGCGCAGACGGCCGAGGATTGCGGCCTGCTGCTGAATGCGATGGCCGGCTTCGATGCGCGCGACTCGACCAGTCTCGAGCGCCCACAGGAGGACTTCACGCGCGGCCTGGACAACAAGCTGCAGGGCCTGAAGATCGGCATCCCGCGCGAGTATTTCGGCCAGGGACTGGCAGCCGACGTCGAACAGGCGGTGCGCGCCGCATTGCGCGAATATGAACGACTCGGCGCGACGCTGGTCGAGATCTCGCTGCCGAAAACCGAATTGTCGATCCCGGTGTATTACGTGATCGCGCCGGCGGAAGCCTCATCCAACCTGAGCCGCTTCGACGGCGTGCGCTACGGCCATCGTGCGCGGGAATACAAGGACCTGGCGGACATGTACTGCAAATCGCGCGCGGAAGGTTTCGGCGACGAAGTGAAGCGCCGCATCCTGGTCGGCGCCTACGTGCTGTCGCACGGCTACTACGACGCGTACTACCTGCAGGCGCAGAAGATCCGCCGCCTGATCGCGCAGGATTTCCAGAGCGCCTTCAAGCAGTGCGACGTGATCATGGGCCCGGTATCGCCGACGGTGGCCTGGGATCTCGGCGACAAGGCCGACGATCCGGTCGCCAACTATCTTGCCGATATCTTCACGCTGTCGACCAGCCTGGCCGGATTGCCCGGCATGTCGATTCCCTGCGGCTTCGGCCAGGGCGACAAGAATGCGAAGCGGCCGGTCGGCCTGCAAATCATCGGCAACTATTTCGACGAAGCGAAGCTGCTGAACGTCGCGCACCAATACCAGCTCGCCACCGACTGGCATCGGCGCGCACCGGAAGGCGTATGAAAAGCGCATTCGGCACCTTGCTGATGCTGGCGCTGCTGGCGGGCGGGAACGCCATCGCGCAGCAACTGGACACGCGCTTCTCCTGCAGCGCGACGCGCAACGTGGACGGCGAAAAAATCATCTACGCGGACAACGGCGAAATTCACATCAAGGGCGACCGCATCCGCGCGTTCAACTGGGAATCGGCGCTGTACCGCAGCACGCATGGCTTCGATTGCAGCATCGACGATGGCGACGGCCTGCTGGCCGACGTGCGCGATGAAGCGCAAAAGGTGACCTGGCGCGTGGCGCTCGAAGATGCGCGTGCCGCGCGCGACCGGCGTGGCTTCGATTTCGATCGCCGGATGAATTGCACGATCCGGCTGGAACGCGAAGGCGACAACTTGAGCATGAAGCCGAGCTGTCCGGCGCTGTGCGGATCGCGCCCGAATTTTTCGGAGCTGTCGGTGAATCTGAAAACCGGCCAGTGCCGTTATGAAGAATAAGTGAGGACACTATGCAGTGGGAAGTCGTAATCGGTCTGGAGACGCACGCGCAACTCTCGACGCAATCCAAGATTTTCAGCGGCGCATCGACGCGTTTCGGCGCAGAGCCGAACACCCAGGCTTGCCCGGTCGACCTGGCATTGCCGGGCGTGCTGCCGGTGATGAACAAGGGCGCGGTGGAGCGCGCGATCCAGTTCGGGCTGGCGATCGGCGCAAAGGTGGCGCCGCAGTCGATCTTCGCGCGCAAGAACTATTTTTATCCGGACCTTCCGAAGGGCTACCAGATCAGCCAGTATGAAATCCCGGTGGTGCAAGGCGGCACGCTCTCCTTCGTGCTGGAACAGGACGGCAAGGCGGAACTGAAAACCGTGCAGCTGACCCGCGCCCACCTCGAGGAGGATGCCGGCAAGTCGCTGCACGAGGATTATCACGGCATGACCGGCATCGATCTCAACCGCGCCGGCACGCCGCTGCTGGAGATCGTTACCGAGCCCGATATGCGCAGCGCCGCCGAAGCGGTCGCCTATGCGAAGGCGCTGCATTCGCTGGTGATGTGGCTCGGCATCTGCGACGGCAACATGCAGGAAGGCTCGTTCCGCTGCGACGCCAACGTGTCGGTGCGGCCGATGGGGCAGAAGGAATACGGCACGCGCTGCGAAATCAAGAACCTCAACTCGTTCCGCTTCCTCGAAGAAGCGATCAACTTCGAAGTGCGGCGCCAGATCGAGCTGATCGAAGACGGCGGCAAGGTGAAGCAGGAAACCCGGTTGTACGACCCGGACCGCAAGGAAACCCGCTCGATGCGCAGCAAGGAAGACGCGCAGGATTACCGCTATTTCCCCGACCCCGACCTGCCGCCGCTGGTGATCGCGCCGGAATGGATAGAGCGCGTGAAGGCGACCATGCCGGAACTGCCGGGCGCGATGCGCGAACGCTTCGTCAACGACTATGGCTTACCGGAATACGACGCCGCGGTGCTGACGCAATCGAAGGCGATGGCGTCCTACTTCGAAGCGGTCGTGACAAAGGCCGGCAAGGAGCAGGCGAAGCCCGCCGCCAACTGGCTGATGGGAGACGTGTCGTCGACCTTGAACCGAGAAGGCGTGGATATCGGCGATGCGCCGGTGCGGGCGGAACAGCTGGCCTTGCTGTTGCAACGGATCGCCGACGGCACGATCTCCAACAAGATCGCCAAGGAAGTGTTCGCGGCGATGTGGGAAGCGAAATCGGACCAGGCGACACTGGCCGACGACATCATCGAGTCGAAAGGCTTGAAGCAGATTTCCGACACCGGCGCGCTGGAAAAGATCGTCGACGAAGTACTGGCCGCGAATGCGAAATCGGTCGAGGAATACCGCTCGGGCAAGGAAAAAGCATTCAACGCGATCATCGGCCAGGCGATGAAAGCGACCAAGGGCAAAGCCAATCCCGCGCAACTGACGGAACTACTGAAGAAGAAGCTGGCCGGCTAGGAGTAGCTATCGGCGAAGTGATGGGTGGGGTGCACCGCATCACTTCGCATCTCCCGATGCAATTTCGGGTTACATCACTCCGTAGCGGCTTCGGTACGCAGCAACAGCATCCTTGTAGCGGGCAAGATCCGGATTGGCGCCCACGCCGGAAATATATTCCAGCAAATCCGTCAAATTGCCGATGGAGATCACCGGCATGCCATAGGTCTGCGTGACTTCCTGCACCGCCGACTGCGCGGACAGCGCGCCGTCCTTGCCGGCGCGTTCCATGCGGTCGAGCGCGATCAGGACCGCGCACGGCGTGGCGCCTGCCGCGCGGATCATTTCCACCGATTCGCGCACCGAGGTGCCGGCGGAAATCACGTCGTCGATGATGACTACCCTGCCCTGCAACTTCGCGCCGACCATGGTGCCGCCCTCGCCGTGATCCTTGGCTTCCTTGCGGTTATAAGCGAACGGCACGTTGCGGCCCTTGTTCGCCAGTGCGATCGAGGTCGCCGCGGCCAGCGTGATGCCCTTGTAGGCGGGGCCGAACAGCATGTCGAACTCGACGCCGGAATCGATCAGCGTCTGCGCATAAAAATCGGCCAGCCGGCCGAGCGCGGCGCCGTCGTTGAACAGCCCGGCGTTGAAGAAATACGGCGAATTGCGGCCTGCCTTGGTGACGAAATCGCCGAAGCGCAGCACGCCTGCGGCAACGGAGAATGCAATGAATTCCTGGCGTAGCTTGCTCAAGATGCCCTCGATATGATTGAAATGACAACATCGACCGCGAGTCGAACCAAGCGGGCATTGTAATTCGATATGCGATCGCGATGGCCGGATCGGCCGTCACAAATTTGAGAATGAATCGGTTATGCTAGCCGCTCGAAATTTACGGAACGACCATGCTCAAGATCATCTCCGCCAACCTGAACGGCATCCGCTCCGCCGCCAAAAAAGGCTTTTTCGACTGGATGTCGAAACAATCCGCGCACTTCGTCTGCGTGCAGGAACTGAAGGCGCAGGCCACCGACATGACGCCAGAGTTTCTCGCGCCGGCCGGCTACCACGGTCATTTCCACTATGCGGAGAAGAAGGGTTACTCCGGCGTCGGCATCTATTCGAAGTTCGAGCCGGACGCGGTGCAGATCGGCTTCGGTTGCCATGAATTCGATGCGGAAGGCCGTTATGTGCAATGCGACTTCGGCAAGCTCAGCGTGATCTCGGTGTACTGCCCTTCCGGTTCGTCGAGCGATGAGCGGCAGCAGGCGAAATTCCGCTTCATGGAGGTGTTCCTGCCGCATCTGCAGAAACTGAAGGACAGCGGCCAGGAAATCGTCATCTGCGGCGACTGGAACATCGCGCACAAGGAAATCGACCTGAAGAACTGGAAATCGAACCAGAAGAACAGCGGCTTCCTGCCGGAGGAGCGGGCGTGGATGACGCGAGTGCTGGGCGAAGTCGGCTGGGTCGATGTCTATCGCGCGCTGCAGCCGGAGGCGACCGGCGATGCGTACACCTGGTGGAGCAATCGCGGCCAGGCGTGGGCCAAGAATGTCGGCTGGCGCATCGACTATCATGTGTCGACGCCCGGTATCGCGGCCAAGGCGAGCGCGGTGTCGATCTACAAGGACGAACGCTTTTCCGATCATGCGCCGCTGACCGTCGAGTATGACGGCGCATCGGCCTTCATCAAGGTATAGGCGCGAGGCCTTTCACGTTGCTCTGGTAAGGCGGCAGCGAATCCGGCTGCATGCCTTTCGCACGCGCGTATAGCGGCATCACGGACGACATGTGCTTCTGCATTTCGGCAATACGGCTGTTGCCGGCCGGGTGCGTGGAAAACCACTGCGGCGTCGCGTTCTTGCTGACCATGCCCATCTTCTGCCACAGCGCGATGCCGGCGCGCGGATCGTAACCGGCGCGGGCGACGAGGTCGAGGCCAACCAGGTCGGCTTCGGTTTCATCATCGCGCGAGAATTTCAGCATCGTCAGATTGGCAATACCGCCGGTGGCGGCACTGGCGAGATTCGGATCGACGCCGAGCAAAGCTGACAGGCCGATGCCGGCCAGTTTGGCGCCGGCGTTCGCCAGGCCCGATTTCGCCGCGCGTTCGCGGCCATGCTCGCGTAGCGCATGCGCGATCTCGTGCCCCATCACGATCGCGGCTTCGTCGTCAGTCAGCTTCAATGTGTCGAGAATGCCGCTGAAAAACGCGATCTTCCCGCCGGGCATGCAGAACGCATTGATCTCTTTCGAGCCGATCAGGTTGACTTCCCATTGCCATTGCGACGCGCGTTCGTTCCAGCGCTGCGCATGCGGGATCAGCTTTTTGGCAATCGCGCGCAGGCGCTGCACCTGCGGATGATCATCCGGCGCCAGCGCGTTGCGCTGGCTGGCCTGCTGCTTGATGCCGAGGTATTGCTGCGAGGCCTGGGTTTCCAGTTGCTCTTCCGGCACCAGATTACGCAACGGCGACATCTTGTCGACCTTGACGCCGTCCGGACTGCCCTCGTCCTTCGCCGAGGCCGGCGGCGCGACCGAGGTCAGCGCCGCAAACAGCAGCGCGAGCGGAATCAAGGGCATCATGGCTTGTCCTCCTCGGACGAGGCCAGGATGCTCTTGATCCACGGCAGCAACGCATATGCCGGGAAGGCAAGCACGAAGGTCAGTGCGAAATAGGCGGCATAGCCCATTTCCTGCGCGCCGATGCCGCCTGCCCAACCGGCAATCGAGCGCGAGAACGCGAAGATCGACGACAGGATCGCGTATTCGGTGGTGGCGCGCGACTTGTCGACGATCGCCATCAGGAAGGCAAGGAAGGCCGCAGTGCCGAGCCCGCCGGTGAAGGACTCGATTGCGCTTGCGCTGTACATGACCGCCTGGTGCATCAGCGCAATATCAGCGCCCTGCGTCGCCTTCGGAATCAGGTAGGCGGCAACCACATAGCCGATGTTCGACAGCGCCTGCCATAAACCCAGCACCCATAGCGCGCGGAAGATGCCGACGCGGTCGGTGTACCAGCCGCCGATGATGCCGCCGGCGATCGACAGGCCGAGGCCAAGATTGACCGACACCAGGCCGATTTGCGTATTGGTGAAACCGCTGTCGACCCAGAACGGCTTGATCATGAAACCGATCGACGAATCGGCCAGCTTGAAAATCAGGATGAAGCCGATCAGCAGCAGCGCGTGCTTCTTGTTGAGCAGGGAGACGATCGCGCCGAACATCGGACCGCTGGCCGACGCCGACGACAACTGCGCCGATTGGCCGCGAATGCCGCTGGTGAACAGGAAGGCCGACAACAAGATCAGGCCTACCGGCGCACCGCCCTTGAACCACCACGCCGACTTGAACGGCTGGAGCCAGGCAATATCGAGCGCGCCAAGTACCGGCCATAGCAAGCCGGCAATGAACAGCATCAGCGCGGCGATCAGGATCGGCTGCTGCGCGAGCGCCGACAATTCACTGCCCAGGCTGGACGGCGCATCGCGTTCCGGACGCGGCGGCTCCCTCGGCGCGCACAGCGTGGCTGCCGCGATCACGCAGAACAGGACCGCAGCCAGTCCATACGTCGAGGTCCATCCGGCCACATCGGATAGCCATAGCAGCACGCCGGCGGCCAGCATGCCGACACGATAGAAGCCGATGCGAAAGCCGTTCGCCAGACCCAGCTCGCGCCTGTCCAACTGTTCGATGGTGTAGCCGTCGATGGCAATGTCGTTGGTGGCGGACAGCGCGGTGAAGGTGCCGATCGCGAACCATACCCATGGGCCGAAGCCCGCTTCGCGCGCGCACACGATCATCACCAGGCCCATGCCAACATCGGCTGCCGCCATCCAGTAGCGGTGGCGGCGCGTGAAATCGATCAGCGGCGCCCACAGGAACTTCAGCGTCCACGCCAGGCCGAGCAGACTGAGCAAGCCTATCCTGGACAGCTCGACGCCCTGCTGGCGAAAATAGACAGGAAAGAGATCGAAGAACAGGCCGAGCGGGAAGCCTTCCGAAAAGTACAACAGGCTGATCCAGAACAGCTTGGATTTAAGTATTTTCGGCGGGGCGGCGGCCTGGCTGGCGAGTACGCTCATGCGGTGGTCTTTTTGCGTAGGCGAAACACGGCAAGACTACCACGCCAGTTCGGCAGGAACGACACGGGCTTGCCTTCGTGCAATGCGATGCACTCGAGCACTTCGAGCCCCACTTTATTCGCAAGTTCCTCAAAATCATGAATTGTCGCGCAGCGTACGTTAGGCGTGTCATACCATTCATACGGCAGCGACTTGGACACCGGCATGCGGCCGCGCAGCAGCGCCATCCGATGCGGCCAGTACGCGAAGTTCGGGAACGATACGATCGCCTCGCGGCCGACGCGCGCGATATCGAACAACACACCTTCGACGTTTTTCATCATTTGCAGCGCCGACAGGCACAGCACGGTATCGAATGCATTATCGGCAAACATCGCCATGCCGGCCTCCAGGTCCTGCTGGATGACGGCGACGCCGCGCTCGATACAGAGGGGGATCTTGTTATCGTCGATTTCGACGCCATAGCCGATGCAGTGCTTATCCGACTGCAAATATTCGAGCATCACGCCGTCCCCGCAACCGAGATCCAGCACATGCGAGGCGCTGCGCACCCAGTGCGCGATGAATGCGAGGTCGGCGCGCAGCACGCTCAGTTCATTGAAATTCATGCGCGCCTCCCGTCGATTTCGTTCCAGACGCGATTGTAGTAAGCGCGCACCGTGTTCATATAACGTGGGTCCTCCAGCAGGAACGCATCATGGCCGTGCGGCGCGGCGATTTCCGCATACGACACCTTGCGTTTGTTCTTCACCAGCGCCTGCACGATTTTGCGACTGTGCTCGGGCGAGAAGCGCCAGTCGGTGGTGAATGACACCAGCAGGAATTGCGCTTGCGTGCCGGCCAGCGCTTGCGCGAGATCGTCGCCGTGATCTCTGGCCGGATCGAAATAATCGAGCGCCTTGGTGATCAGCAAATAGGTATTCGCGTCGAAGTACTCGGAAAACTTGTCGCCCTGATAGCGCAGATACGATTCGATTTCGAAATCGATGCCGAAGCCGAACTGATAGCCGCCGTTGCGCAGATCGCGGCCGAATTTCTCGGCCATGCTGTCGTCGGACAGATAGGTAATGTGGCCGACCATGCGCGCCACGCGCAGGCCGCGCTTGGGCACCACACCGTGCGCATAGTAATCGCCGCCATGAAAATCCGGATCGGCCAGGATCGCCTGCCGCGCGACATCGTTGAACGCGATGTTTTGCGCGGTCAGCCGCGGTGTCGACGCAATCACGATGCAATGGCGGATGCGCTCCGGGAAGATCATGCTCCACGACAGCGCCTGCATGCCGCCGAGCGAGCCGCCCATTACCGCGGCGAACTGTCGAATGCCGAGCGCGTCGGCGAGGCGCGCCTGCGCGCGCACCCAATCTTCGACGGTCACCACCGGAAAATCGGCGCCGTAAGGCTTGCCGGTTTTCGGATTGACATGCATCGGCCCGGTCGAACCGAAGCAGGAGCCGGGATTGTTGACGCCGATGACAAAAAAGCGATCGGTATCGAGCGGTTTGCCGGGGCCGACCATGTTGTCCCACCAGCCGACGCTCTTGCTTCCGTCCGCGCCTTCGTACCTGCCGGCGACATGGTGCGACGCGTTCAGCGCGTGGCACACAAGCACCGCGTTCGAGCGGTCGGCATTGAGCGTGCCGTAGGTTTCATAGACCAGGGTGTAGTCGGACAGCATGGCGCCGCTGCTCAAGGGCAACGGCTCGGCGAAGTGCATCGATTGCGGCGTAACGATTCCAATGGATGACATAGGGGTCCAGAGAGTCCGCGCCGGCGAGGCCGTTGCGGCGATGTTCCAGAAACAAAAAAGCCCGACAGCGGTCGGCTCGTCGGGCTAAATTCGGGGCTCACTTGCTAGCACGCTTTAGCCGTATTTATTACGCGCCCGCAAGCTGACTATCAAATCGGCGCATGCGTAAGAATAACGAAGTCAGTTGCCTGCGTCAAACTCGCGCCTTGCTCTTCGGCAGGCAAGCGGTGCGTTTTTCCATGCGGCCGGGGCGGCGCCACAAACGCCTTGACAGGCCGGCTTTGACTGCTATGATTTCGATATTCATAAAACAGAACGTCATTCTGTCAGACAGAATCATATCAATTCAGCATCATGAAAAATTCCGACGTTGACAGCAGCAGCGCGACCGACAAGGGCGGCGTGGCCGCGCTCGACCGCGCATTCGCGATCCTAGCGGCGTTCACGCCGTCCGACCAGGCATTGGGCCTGGCCGAACTGGCCAGCCGCACCGGCCTGTACAAGAGCACGATCCTGCGTATCGCGCAGTCGCTGCTGCAGCACCGTTTCCTGCAGCGGCTGGAAGACGGCCGCTATCGGATCGGTCCGGCGCCGCTGATCCTGGGCGCGCAATACCAGCGCAATCTGAAGCTGGGCGACGTCCTGCTGCCGCTGATGCGCGAGCTCGCCGCGCAGTGCGGCGAAAGCCTGTCTTTCTATATCCGCGACGGCGACCTGCGGGTATGCCTGCATCGCGTCGATTCGACCCACACGGTGCGCGACCACGTGGCGGAAGGCGATGTGCTGCCGCTGCAACAAGGCTCAGGCGGCCGCGTGCTGGGCGCTTTCTCCGGCTTGCAGGGCGAGCCGTACGAGCGCATCCGGCGCGACTGCTGCGGCGTTTCTTTCGGCGAACGCGATCCGGATACCGCCGGCATTTCGGCGCCGGTGTTCGGCGCCGGTCAACGGCTACTCGGCGCGCTGACACTGGCCGGCCCGCGCTCGCGCATCGACCAGGCCTTCATCGAACGCATGCGCGCGCCGCTGCTGGATACCGCGGCGCGCGCCACCAGTGCACTTGGCGGCGATGCACGCGCGCTGGAAGCGGCGCGCGCGGCGGTGTCATCTACCGGCGGCCGCAAGGCCAGCGCCGCATAAGGAGGCGACAGACATGGCATTACCACTTGCCGGCATCCGCGTACTCGACTTGTCCAACGTGCTGGCGGGGCCGTTCTGCGGCTACCAGCTGGCGCTGCTTGGCGCCGAGGTGATCAAGATCGAACAACCGGGCGGCGGCGACCTCGCGCGCCAGCTCGGCGCCAGTCCGCAAGCGGCCGCGCAAGGCATGGGCACTTCGTATGTCGCAGTCAACGCCGGCAAGCAATCGGTGACGCTGAACCTCAAGCATGCAAAGGGCAAGGAAGCCTTCCTGCGCCTGGCGGCCGAGGCCGACGTGGTGATCGAGAATTTCCGCCCCGGCGTGATGGCGCGCCTCGGCCTTGACTACCCGGTGCTGGAAGCAGTCAATCCGGCGCTGGTGTATTGCGCGATTTCCGGCTTCGGCCAATATGGGCCGCTGGCGCTACGCCCTGCGTACGACCAGATCATCCAGGGCATCTCGGGCGCGATGAGCATCACCGGCGATGCCGACAGCGCGCCGCTGCGGGTCGGCTACCCGGTATGCGACACCATCGGCGGCATGACCGCCGCCTTTGCGGTGTGCGCGGCGCTGATCGATGCACGTGCCAGCGGCCAGGGCCGCATGATCGATGTGTCGATGCTGGAAGCGACGCTGGCAACCATGGGCTGGCCGCTGTCGAACTACCTGAACGCCGGCGTCGAACCGCAGCCGATGGGCAACCAGAATTTTACCGCCGCACCGTCCGGCACTTTCCGCACCGGCGACGGCTTGCTCAACATCGCGGCCAACGAGAACAAGCAATACGAAGCGCTGTGCGAGCTGATCGGCCGTGCCGACCTGAAGACCGACGCCCGTTTTTCCGAGCGCCAGGAGCGCAAGCGGCACCGCACGGAATTGAATGCCGAAATTGAGCAGGCATTGTCCGCGCGCGGCGCCGCCGAATGGGAAGCGCTGATGATCGCGGCGGGTGTGCCGGCCGGGCAGGTGCTCAGCATTCCGCAAGTGCTCGCGCATCCGCATATCGAGGAGCGCGGCTTCGTCAAGCGTTTCGATACCGCCAGCGGCGCGCAGCAGGTGACCGGCGCCGGCTTTCGCATGTCGGGCGGCAATCCGGAGCCGTCGGCGCCGGCGCCGCGGCTATCGGAACATACCGTGGCCTGGTTGACACGGGTCGGCTACGATGCCGACACCATCGCCGCATTCCGCGCAGAGGGGGTGATATGAGCAAGCCGACGGCCGAACTGGCAGCCGATTACTGGAGCACCGACATCATCGATATCGAGCCGGGTTCGATCCGCATGCGCGGTTATCCGATCGAGCAACTGATCGGCAAGCTGAGTTTTCCGCAGATGATCTGGCTGATGCTGCGCGGCCAGTTGCCGTCACCCGAACAGGCTGCGCTGCTGGAAGCGGCGCTGGTGGCATCGGTTGACCACGGGCCGCATGCGCCGTCGATCGCGATCGCGCGCATGGCGGTGAGCTGCGGCCTGCCGCTGAACGGCGCGATGGCATCGGCGGTGAATACGCTGGACGACGTGCATGGCGGCGCCGGCCAGCAGGCGGTCGAACTGTACCAGGCGATCGCACAGCGCATCGCCGATGGCGCGCCGCTGGACGCGGCCGCCGCAGCCGCGCTGGACGCGTTCATCACCGCGCACGGCAAATTCATTCCGGGTTTCGGCCATCGTTTTCATCCGGTCGACCCGCGCGCGCCGAAGCTGCTGGCGCTGGTCGACGCAGCCGCGGCAGCCGGTACCGTGGATGGCCGTTTCGCACGCATTGCGCGTGCGATCGAGGCGGAGTTGCAGCGCCGCAAAGGCAAGATCATCCCGATGAACATCGACGGTGCGACGGCCGTGATCTATGCCGAACTAGGCTTCGCGGCGCCGCTGGCGCGCGGCATTTTCTGCTTGTCGCGCTCGGTAGGCATTCTCGCGCACGCATGGGAACAAACCGGACGCGGCGAGCGCAACAAGGGGCCAATGCCGCGCCAGATGGCGTACCGCTATACCGGGGAAGCACCGCGCGACGTAGACATTTCTCAATACAGCCGGAAATAGCGGCGATCGAAAGCGAATTGCAAGCTAAGGTGATTTAAAGTAAGAGATGCAGGCGCATAGCCCGGGCGCTCGTTTGACTTGACAACAATCAGGGTGACCACTTCACAGGAAGAAGGAGATTAGACATGAAATCAGGCAAGACCATTTCTCTCAGCCGCTGGCTGCTTAGTTCCGTTGCCGCGCTCGGCCTGCTGGCCAGCGGCTCCGCGCTCGCGGTCGACAGCCTGAAAATGCTGGTGCCGGCCAATCCGGGCGGCGGCTGGGATCAGACCGGACGCGGTCTGCAGCACGCATTGCAAGCAAATGACATCGTCAAGAAGGTCCAGGTCGACAACAAGGGCGGCGCCGCCGGCACCATCGGCCTCGCGCAGTTCGTCACCTCGGCCAAAGGCGATCCGAACGCGGTGATGATCGGCGGCAGCGTGATGGTCGGTGGCATTGCCCTGAACAAGTCGCCGGTGACCTTGGCGCAAGTCACGCCGATCGCACGCCTGACGGGCGAATACGACGTGCTGGTGGTGCCGGCCAGCTCGCCGATCAAGTCGCTCAAGGATCTGGTCGCGCAGTTCAAGGCTAATCCGGGCAGCGTGTCCTGGGGCGGCGGCTCGGCCGGCGGCACCGACCACATCATCGTCGCGATGATCGCGCAGGCGACCGGCGTCGACGTCGGCAAGATCAACTACATCCCGTTCGCCGGCGGCGGCGAGGCGCAGGCGGCGATCATGGGTGGCCACGTCACGGTGGGCCTGTCCGGCTGGAATGAATTCGCCGGCCAGATCGAAGCGAAGAAACTGCGTCCGATCGCGGTCACTTCCGGCAAGCGCCTGCCCGGCATCGACGTGCCGACGCTGAAGGAACAAGGGGTCGATGTCGAGCTGTCGAACTGGCGCGCGATCTTCGCCGCGCCTGGCATCAACGACGCGCAGAAGAAGGATTTGATGGCAATGGTCGACAAGGCCGTGCGCACCAAGACCTGGCAGGAGCTGCTGGCCAAGAACGGCTGGACCGACGCCTACCTGGTCGGCGATGCATTCAAGACCTATCTCGACAACGAGATCGTCAAGACCGAAAAAATCATGAACAGCCTCGGCCTGGTCAAGAAGTAAAAAACACGGGCTGCAACATGCCCGTGCTGCTTCGACGTTCCTTCTCCTGCGGCAAAGGAGAAGGAGCCCGCGTGTTTTGTCGCGGCCCCGGCTCAGAAAATGCAACCATCCCATTCTAGGTGACCACATGACATCTCGTTCTCCCATCAATCCCGGGGAGCTCCTGGTTTCGATCGGTCTCGCCATCCTCGGTATTTTCGTGCTGGCCGGAACGCAGGAAATCTCGACCGGCGGCGGCTATTCGCAAGTCGGTCCGCGCGCCTTCCCCTACATGATCGGCGGCGGCCTGGTAATCCTCGGTGGCATTCTGAGCTGGCAGGCGGTTTCCGGCGGCTGGCGCAACGTGCCGCTGGACGAGGCGCATGAACAACCCGACTGGGTCGCGTTCGCGATCCTGAGCGCCGGCGTGCTGCTGCACATGGCATCGATCGGCTGGGCCGGCTTCGTGCTCGCGTCGACTTTCCTGTTCATGCTGATCGCGCGCGGCTTCGGCAGTCGCAGACTGTTTCGCGACATCGTCGTCGGCCTGCTGCTGTCGACCGTCGCCTTTTTCGTCTTCACGCACGGCCTCGGGCTGAACCTGCCGAGCGGCCTGCTGGGAGGACTGTAAACATGGATACCTTCAACGCATTGCTATCCGGTTTTGCGGTCGCGATGACCATGCAAAACCTGCTGCTCGGCTTTATCGGCGTCACGCTCGGCACGCTAGTCGGCGTGCTGCCGGGCGTCGGCCCGGCGCTGACGGTGGCGCTGCTGCTGCCGGCCACCGCCAGCTTCGATCCAACCGGCGCGCTGATCATGTTCGCCGGCATTTACTACGGCGCGATGTACGGCGGCTCCACCACTTCGATCCTGCTGAACACACCGGGTGAATCGGCCACCATCGTCACCGCGCTCGAAGGCAACCTGATGGCCAAGGGCGGCCGCGCCGGTCCGGCGCTGTCGACCTCGGCGATCGGCTCCTTCGTCGCCGGCACGCTATCGGTGCTGATGCTGACCGCGATCGCGCCACTGGTGGTCAACCTGGCACTGAAGTTCGGCCCGGCCGAATATTTTTCGGTGATGGTGCTGGCCTTCATCACGGTGTCGACCTTGCTCGGCTCGTCGATGGCACGCGGCCTCGCGAGCCTGTTCTTCGGCTTGTGGATCGGCCTGATCGGCATCGACGGCCAGACCGGCCAGCCGCGCTTCACGATGGGCATTCCCGAACTGCTCGACGGCATCGACGTCGTGGTCGCGGCGGTCGGCCTGTTTGCGGTCGGTGAGACGCTGTACCTGGCGACCTACCTGAACAAGGGCGTCGATCAGCTGGAGCAGGTGAGGGGTTCGATCTGGATGTCGAAATCCGACTGGGCGCGCTCGTGGAAGCCGTGGCTGCGCGGCACCCTGCTCGGCTTCCCGATCGGCGCGATGCCGGCCGGCGGCGCCGAGATCCCGACCTTCCTGTCCTACGCGATCGAGAAAAAACTGAGCAGGCATCCGGAAGAGTTCGGCCACGGCGCGATCGAAGGCGTGGCCGGCCCGGAAGCCGCAAACAACGCATCGAGCACCGGCACGCTGGCAATGCTGCTGACCATCGGCCTGCCGACTTCGGCCACCGCGGCAATCGTGCTGGCGGCGTTCCAGCAGTACGGGCTGCAGCCGGGACCGTTGCTGTTCGAAACCCAGCCGCTGCTGGTATGGGGCCTGATCGCCAGCATGTACATCGGCAACGTGCTGCTGCTGGTGCTGAACCTGCCGCTGGTCGGCCTGTGGATCAAGCTGCTGTCGATCCCACGCCCGCTGCTGTATGGCGGCATCCTGATCTTCGCGACGCTCGGTGCCTACGGCCTGCGCAACTCGTGGTTCGACCTGCTGCTGCTCTATATCATCGGCCTGATCGGATTCATGATGCGCCGCTACGATATCCCGGTGGCGCCGACCATTGTCGGCATGATCCTCGGCCCGATCGCGGAACAGCAGTTGCGCCGCGCGCTGGCAATCAGCCAGGGCGACCTGTCGGTGTTCTTCACCCACCCGATCTCGGCAACGGTGCTGGCGATTACCTTCCTGCTGCTGGTCGCGCCGGCGCTGTGGAAACGCTACGTGGCGAAGAAGGTGGCGGCGGTGACGGCGACGCCGTAGCGCGCGGGCCGCGCGCTCGGGTGCAAAGATGGACGATGAGGGGACTCCGATGCGAGTCCCCTCGCCGTTTGATGAAACAGGATTTTCAGTCCGCCCGCAGCTGCGCCACCGCCTCCACGATTGCCGCCGGTTCCATCGCGCGCAGGATCTTTCTCACCTGCGGTGCGATCGCGGTCAGGTCGCTGTTCAGGATTTCCTGCTTCACCGCCAGCAATTGCGTCGGGTGCATCGAGAACTCGCGCAAGCCCATCCCCAGCAGCAGGCGCGTCAGCCGGGTGTCGCCGGCCATCTCGCCGCAGACCGATACCGGAATGCCGGCCTTGGCGCCGGTCGCAATCGTGCTCGCCAGCAGGAATAACACCGCCGGATGCAGCGGGTTGTACAAGTGCGCGACTTCGTGGTCGGCGCGGTCGATCGCGAGCGTGTACTGGATCAGGTCGTTGGTGCCGATCGACAGGAAGTCCATGCGCCTGACGAACATCGGCAGGCTCAGTGCCGCCGCCGGGATCTCAATCATCGCGCCGATCTCGATCTGCGGATCGAACTTCTTGCCCGCGTCGCGCAACTGCGTCTTGGCCTGCTCGATCATCGCCAGCGTCTGGTCGATCTCGAACGCATGCGCGAGCATCGGCACCAGCAGCTTGGTCGGACCGTAGGCCGATGCGCGCAGGATCGCGCGCAGCTGCGCCAGGAACATCTGCGGTTCGGCCAGGCAGAAACGGATTGCGCGCAAGCCGAGCGCCGGATTGAGCGCGGTCTGCTCGGCGATGTCGAGCGGCTTGTCGGCGCCGATGTCGAGCGTGCGAATCGTTACCGGCCGCCCCTTCATCGATACCACCGCCCGCCGGTACGATTCGAACTGCTCGTCCTCCGACGGCAGTTTGTGCAGATAGCCGGTGCGGCCCATGAACAGGAATTCGGAGCGGAACAGGCCGACGCCCATCGCGCCCGCCTCCAGCGCGGCCGGGCAATCGTCCGGCAATTCGATATTGGCAAGCAGGGTGATGCCGGTGCCGTCGCGCGTGACTGCCGGCGTCTTCTTCAGCTTGCCGAGTTTCTTGCGGTCGCGCAGCAGGCGCATTTGGCGTTCGCGATACTGCTCCAGCACGTTCGGCGTCGGATCGACGATCACCACGCCGGCGTCGCCGTCGATGATCAGCCAGTCGTCCTGCTGGACCAGCGCCGACGCGTTGTACATGCCGACCGCGGCCGGGATATCGAGGCTGCGCGCGACGATCGCGGTATGCGAGTTCTGACCGCCGAGGTCGGTAACGAAACCGCCGAACGCGCGGTCCTTGAACTGCAGCATGTCGGCCGGCGAAATATCATGCGCGACGACGATCATGCTGCCGGCCGATTCGTCTTCGCCGTCGCCTGCAGGCAAGGTGCCGGCGCTGCCGGTCAATACTTTCAGCACGCGTTCACCGACCTGCTGGATGTCGGTCTTGCGCTCGCGCAGGTACGCATCCTCGATTTCGTCGAATTGCGCGGACAGCTCGTCGATCTGCGTGACCAGCGCCCATTCGGCGTTGTAGTAGCGGCTGCGGATGATGTCGAGCGGCACCTCCGCGATCATTGGGTCCGACAGGATCAGAGCATGGACGTCGATGAACGCGCCGAGCTCCGCCGGCGAATCCTTCGGCAACTCGTTCCAGATGGTTTGCAGCTCCTGATGGACGGTCGTGATCGCCTTCTGCAGGCGCGACACTTCGGCTTCGACCTGCTCCTGCGGAATCAGGTAGTGCGTGACATCGAGCGCGGCAGGCGCAAGCAGATGCGCGCGGCCGATTGCGATACCGCGCGACACCGGAATTCCATGGAGCGTGAAAGAAGTCATCGACTCTATTATTCCCCTTCGCCAAACTTGTTCTGGATCAGCTCGGATAGCGCATCGAAGCATGCCTTTTCATCGGTGCCGTCGGCTTCGAGCGTGACTTTCGCGCCTTTGCCCGCGGCCAGCATCATCACGCCCATGATCGACTTGGCGTTGACGCGCCGCGCATTGCGGCTGAGCCAGACTTCGCTTTGAAACTTTGCCGCCAGTTGCGTCAGTTTCGCCGACGCGCGTGCATGCAATCCGAGCTTGTTGATGATTTCAATTTCCTGTTGAATCATGTTCGATTTTTTAGTTGGGTGAAAGCCGCACGCGGTTATCGACCCGCACGGCGCCGCTCTGGCCTCCCGCCAGCGCCATTTCGATCACCACGTCCAGCGTGTCGTTGCGATACGTCAGCGCGCGCAACAGCATCGGCAAGCTGATGCCGGCGATCACTTCGACCTGCCCGGGATTGCACAGGCGCAGCGTGCAATTGGACGGCGTGCCGCCCATCACATCGGTAATCACCAGCACGCCGGAACCGTCGTCGATGCGCCGGATTACATCCTGCGCGAGCCGATTAACCTCGGCCGGATCCTGGTCGGCACGCACGTCGATCGCCTCCATCCGTTCCGGCCGCGCGCGGAAAACATGGGTCGCGGCCTCGATGAAGGCGTTACCCAGCGGCGCATGCGTCAAAAGCAGAATACCGATCATGGTGTCGTTCTGGCCTACACAGGTCGATTGCCGTCACAGCGCGGAGAGCGCTTGCCGTTCATCCGCACCGGCTTTCCAGTGCATCGATGAACATCGCGGCGACATCGAAGCCTGTTTGCTGTTTGATTTCCTGAAAACAGGTTGGACTAGTGACGTTGACTTCCGTCAGATAGTCCCCGATAACATCCAATCCTACCAGCAACAGGCCGCGCTTTAAAAGAACCGGCGCCAGCGCCGTGCCGATTTCGCGGTCGCGTTCCGACACCGGCTGCGCGACGCCAAGGCCGCCGGCCGCCAGATTGCCGCGCACTTCACCGCCCTGCGGAATGCGCGCCAGGCAATACGGCACGACTTCGCCGCCGATCAGCAGCACGCGCTTGTCGCCCTGCGCGATCTCGGGAATGAAGCGCTGCGCCATGATGGTATGCGCGCCGTTCGCGGTGAGCGTCTCGAGGATGGAACCGAGATTCAGCCCGTCTTCCTTGACACGGAAAATGCCGGTGCCGCCCATGCCGTCGAGCGGCTTGAGGATGACGTCGCGGTGCTCCTGGTGAAATGCGCGCAGGCGCGCGGCGTCGCTGCTGACCAGCGTCGGCGCGGTGAATTGCGGAAACTGCGCGATCGCCAGTTTTTCATTGTGGCTGCGGATCGCCTGCGGCCGGTTAAAGATGCGTGCGCCCTGATTCTCCGCCACCTCCAGCAGGTAGGTGAGGTAGATGTACTCCATGTTGAACGGCGGATCCTTGCGCACCACGACCGCGTCGAATTCGGCGAGCCGCATCGCGCTGGCGGGTTCGGCGCGGTACCAGTCCTTCGCATCGCCGGTCAGCGTGATACGGGCGACGTCGGCGCTCACCTTGCCCGCCTCCAGCGCCATGTGCTTCTGCTCGAACGCGTAGATCGCATGACCGCGCCGCGCCGCCTCGGCCATCATCGCGTAAGTGGTGTCCTTGTACGTCTTGAAATGGTCGAGCGGGTCGGCGAGGAAAGCGAATTTCATCAGTACACTTCCGGGTTGGGGTCGGTCTTTTCCAGTTCGAGCGAGGCGGCCAGCAAGGCCATGCGCGCGACCACGCCATACATGTAGAAGCGGTTCGGCGGTGCGGTGCCCGGCTTGGCCTGCAGATCGGGCAATGCATGTTGCTGCGCGAACGCGAGCGGCACGAAATGTGCGCCCGGCGAATTCAGGTTCTCGTCGACGCCGCGCTCCGCGTGCACGCGATAGAAGCCGCCGACCACGTAACGGTCGATCATGTAGACCACCGGCTCGGCCACCGCATCATTGATGTGTTCGAAGGTATGCACGCCTTCCTGGATGATTACGTCGGACACCTCCAGGCCTTCCTTCACCACCGACATCTTGTTGCGCTGCTTGCGGTTGAGATCCTTCACTTCACTCGCATCCTTGACCGTCATGATGCCCATGCCGTAAGTGCCGGCGTCGGCCTTGACGATCACGAACGGCTTTTCCTTGATGCCGTACTCCTTGTATTTCTTGCGGATCTTGGCGAGCAGCGTGTCGACGTTGGACGCCAGGCATTCCTCGCCGGTGCGCTCCTGGAAGTTGACTTCGCCGCAACGGGCGAAATACGGATTGAGCATCCAGCCGTCGACGTCGATCAGCTTGGCAAATTTTTTCACCACTTCATCGTAGGCGGCGAAGTGGTTGGTCTTGCGCCGCACCGCCCAGCCCGCATGCAGCGGCGGCAGCAGATTTTGCTCGTGCAGGTTTTCCAGAATCGGTGGTATGCCGGACGACAAATCGTTATTGAGCAGGATGGTGCACGGATCGAAATTCTTGAGCCCGACGCGACGGCCGTTGTTCTGCCGTTCCAGCGGTTCGAGCGTCAGCGCGGTGCCATCGGGCAGATCGATGCGGGTTGGCTCCTTCACGTCTTCCGACAGCGATCCGAGCCGAACGTTGAGACCGGTCTGGCGGAAGATCTGCGTCAGGCGCGCGACGTTTTGCAGGTAGAAGGTGTTGCGGGTGTGGCGTTCCGGAATCAGCAGCAGGTTCTTGGCGTCCGGACAATATTTCTCTATCGCCGCCATCGCTGCCTGCACGGCCAGCGGCAGCATCTCGGGCGACAAATTGTTGAAGCCGCCGGGGAACAGATTGGTATCGACCGGCGCCAGCTTGAAGCCGGCGTTGCGCAAGTCTACCGAACAATAAAACGGCGGCGTGTGCTCTTGCCATTCAAGCCGGAACCAGCGTTCGATGGCCGGCGTGGCCGCCAGGATTTTCTTTTCGAGATCGAGAAGCGGGCCGTTCAGGGCCGTGACGAGGTGCGGAACCATATAAGCCTTCGGGTGTAAGCATTTTTGCAAGCGGGAAGTGATGCTGATTCTAACGGTATTCCCTGTATTACGTGCGCCGGGTGTTGAGGGAGAACGCGCGTCGTCCGCCATTCATTTCATAAATGGCAAGCATCCTTGTGCGACCGATGCGCCAGAGATCCTGTAAGTCGGGGCAACTTCGGCGTTTTAAAGGCAGGAATGAAAAAAAGCGCCTCGTTGGAAGCGCTTTCAAAACCCGCCGCGGCGAGTGGGGATTTGTCAAACGTCGATCAGGAGTGATACGCCGATTCGCCGTGGCTGGAGATGTCGAGGCCTTCGCGTTCCTGTTCTTCCGGCACGCGCAGGCCGATTAACAGGTCGACCAGCTTGTAGGCGACGAAGGCCACCACACCGGACCAGACCAGCGTGGTCAGCACGCCCTGGAACTGGATCCATACCTGGCCGGCGATCGAGTAGTCATCGCTCACCTTGTTGGCAACGTAGTCGTAGATGCCGGCGCCGCCGAGCGACGGCGCGGCGAACACGCCGGTCAGCAGCGCGCCGAGCATGCCGCCGACGCCGTGCACGCCGAACACGTCGAGCGAGTCGTCGGCGCCGAGCAGGCGCTTGAGGCCGTTCACGCCCCACAGGCAGATCATGCCGGCCAGCAGGCCGATCACCAGCGCGCCCATCGCGCCAACGAAACCGGCGGCCGGGGTGATCGCCACCAGGCCGGAGACGGCACCAGAGGCCGCGCCCAGCATCGACGGCTTGCCTTTGCCCATCCACTCGCCGAAGCTCCACGACAGCGTCGCGGCGGCAGTCGCCAACAGCGTGTTGACGAAGGCCAGCGCGGCAGTGCCGCCCGCTTCCAGCGCGGAGCCGGCGTTGAAACCGAACCAGCCCACCCACAGCAGCGATGCGCCCACCATGGTCAGCGTCAGCGAGTGCGGCGCCATCGATTCGCGGCCGTAGCCGATGCGCTTGCCGACCACATAGGCGCCGACCAGGCCGGCGACCGCCGCATTGATGTGCACCACGGTGCCGCCGGCGAAATCGAGTGCGCCCTTCTGGAACAGCCAGCCGGCAGCCGCAGTCGCCTTTTCGGCAGCGGCGGCATCGGTAAACGCGTCAGGGCCAGGCCAGAACCAAACCATGTGCGCGATCGGCAGATAGGAGAAGGTGAACCACAGCACGATGAACAGCAGCACCGCCGAGAACTTGATGCGCTCGGCGAAGGCGCCGACGATCAGGCCGCAGGTAATCGCGGCGAAGGTGGCCTGGAAGGCGACGAACACGAACTCCGGAATCACCACGCCCTTGCTGAAGGTGGCGGCACCGGTATTCGGCGTGATGCCTCTCAGGAAGATGCGATCGAAGGAGCCGAAGAAGCTGCCGCCTTCGGTGAACGCCAGCGAGTAGCCGTAAATGCACCACAGCACGATGATCAGCGCGAAGATCATGAACACCTGCATCAGGACCGACAGCATGTTCTTCGAACGCACCAGCCCGCCGTAGAACAGCGCGAGGCCGGGAATGGTCATCAGGATCACCAGCATGGTCGCCGCCATCATCCAGGCGGTGTCGCCCTTGTTCGGGACCGGTGCCGGAGCGGCGGCGGGCGCGACTGGCGCCGCTACTGCGGGCGCTGCGGCAGCCGGTGCCGCGGCTGGCGCGGAAGCCTGCGCAATCACCGCTGCGGTATTAGCCGCAGCTGCATCGGCAGCCACTACCGGCTGCGCGAAGCCGACCGCGAACAGCAGGGCGCCGGCCGCGAGGACGCTTGCAATGAGCTTTTTCATCGAGTTCTCCTTAGAGTGCATCTTTGCCGGTTTCGCCGGTACGGATACGCACGACTTGCTGCAGGTCGTAAACGAAAATCTTGCCGTCGCCGATCTTGCCGGTGCGCGCGGCGCTCTCGATCGTTTCGATCGCGCGCTCGGCAATGGAGTCGTCCACCGCGGCTTCGATCTTTGTTTTTGGCAGGAAGTCGACCACATATTCGGCGCCGCGATACAGCTCGGTGTGGCCTTTCTGGCGGCCGAAACCCTTGACCTCGGTGACGGTGATGCCTTGCACACCGATCGCCGACAAGGCTTCGCGCACTTCATCCAGCTTGAACGGTTTGATGATTGCTGTAATCAGTTTCATGATGACCTCGATTAGAAAGTTTTGGCGACCGACACGACCAGGGCGTTCTTGCCGAGATTCTTGCCGTTCGGACCAACGTAGTTATCGGTATCGGTGCCGATCACCGCGAGCGAGCCAGTGACGACGCCGAAATCCTTGCTCACGCCGACCTTCCAGTCGGTGTAGCTGAATGCCGAGTTGCTTTTCACTTTCTGATGGCCGGCATGCAGGTTGATGGTGAAGCCGCTGCCCACATCCAGGTTGGCGCCGACGTCGAGATAGCCGCTGCGCTTGCTGTCGACGAAACCGAACAGATTGGTCACCGAATGCGAGTACTTGACATAGGCCGGACCGAAACCGAGCTGGCCATATACCTCTGCGGTGTTGGTATTCGGGTGCAACCTGTTGTCCGGATAGATATAGCCGAGCACGCCGACGTCGTAGGACACGCCGGCGCCGATCTCGCCGCGCTTGCCGCCGTACACGTCCCACTCGATGTTGGCGTCGCCGCCGGCATCCTTGATCCACTTGATGGTGGACAGCCACGTCCCCACATAGAATCCGGACGGATTGTGCGTGTAGTCGGCGCCGCCCTGCAAAGCGGGCTTCAGCCGGGTCTGCGAAATGCCGCGATAGCGGTAATCGCTGATTACCGACGCGTTGAAGCCGATTTCATGTTCCGGCTTTGCGTCTTCCGCTTGGGCCAGCCCGGCGGCGAAGGCGGCACTTAGGGTGGCAGCAAGAATCTTTTTTTTCATGGCATTCCCTTTTTGTGGCGTTGAAACAAATAAATCCGTCGTATTGCATTTTTCCAAGCAATTAGCAGGACTCATGCCATCCTTTAGATTCCACTATGCGTTATCATTTTTTCCATTTCACCACCATTTCCGATCAACCTGCGCACGATCTGCACGATATTTGAAGCATCGCACCAGAATGTGCGCACCACACCAAAGCGCACGCCCTTGATCGCACCATCGAAGTGCGCACCACTCAACGAAGGATTGACCATGGACAAGACGAATTTCTTTAACGACCTGCAAGCGAAGATCAATCAGGCGCTCGAAAACTCGCCGGCAAAAGACATTGAAAAGAATGCGAAAGCGATGCTGGCGCAAGGCTTCTCCAAGCTGGATCTTGTGACGCGCGAGGAATTCGACGTGCAGGCGCAAGTGCTGGCAAAGACCCGCGCCAAGCTGGAGGCGCTGGAAGCGCGCGTGGCGGAGTTGGAAGCGCAACTGCAGAAGCCGTAATCGATGAGCCTCGCGGTACTTAAAAGCCGGGCGCTAACCGGCATGCATGCGCCGGAAGTGACGGTCGAAGTGCACCTCGCGAACGGCCTGCCGTCGTTCACCATCGTCGGCCTGCCGGAAACCGAGGTCAAGGAATCGAAAGACCGGGTGCGCGCCGCCTTGCAGAATGCGCGCTTCGAATTTCCGGCACGGAGAATCACGGTCAACCTCGCACCGGCCGACCTGCCGAAGGAATCGGGCCGCTTCGACCTGCCGATTGCGCTCGGCATCCTCGCCGCCTCGGGGCAGATGCCGGCCGACCATCTCGAACGCTATGAATTCGCCGGCGAACTGTCGCTGTCGGGAGAACTGCGTCCGATTCGCGGCGCGCTGGCGATGACGTATGCGATGCACCGCGCCGGCGACGCATCGGGCAAGCAGCGCGCGTTCATCCTGCCGCGCGCCAACGCCGACGAAGCGGCACTGGTGCGCGACGCGGCCATCTTCCCGGCGGACTCGCTGCTGCAAGTCTGTGCGCATTTCGCGGCCAGCGACGCCGACGCCCGGCTCGCGCGGCATCGCGCAAACGCCGGCGAAGCGCGGCCAGTCTATCCGGATTTCACCGACGTCAAAGGTCAGGCGCAAGCCAAGCGCGCACTCGAAGTCGCCGCCGCC
>UEXY01000090.1_pt1 | contig 26063 bp, 21 predicted proteins | sample 4301061 | NCBI WGS metagenome assembly UEXY01 (sample SAMEA4773184, study PRJEB27434) | metagenome | biome: 2259; feature: agricultural soil; material: soil | place: USA | collected 2014-09 | depth 0.25 m | reverse complement strand
GCGTGCCGAACTGGCGCGCGAACAGGCCGGTCAGCGCCTGCATCTGGTCGCGCCCGGTGAACAGCGCAAATTTTTTGGGATCGGTGGCGCGGATCTGCGCGAGGCGTTCGGTCAGCAGCGCGAACGCCTGTTCCCAGCTGATCTCGCTGAATTCGGCGGCGCCGCGCTCGCTGCCCGGCTTGCGCAACAGCGGCCTGGTCAGGCGCGCCGGCGAGTATTGCTTCATGGCGCCGGCGGCGCCCTTGGCGCAGATCACGCCCTGGTTCAGCGGGTGATTCGGATTGCCGTCGATATAGCGCACTTCGCCTTCGCGCAAGTGCACCCGAATGCCGCAACGGCAGGCGCACATGTAGCAGGTGGTGTGCTTGACCTCGAGCTGTTCGTCGACTGCCCTTTGGGGCGAAACTTTTGCCTCTGTCATGGAAGCCCTTTAGTTAGTTTGTGCAGAGGAGGCAGTGCCAAGGCGCTCGGCCTGATCGGGACGGGGCGCCGGGCATCGGGAAATGTTTGCGGTTGCCGACGATGCCCGTATCAATCAGATAAGCAGGGTGGATAGAGCGCAGCGAAACCCGCGATGCGTTCAAGATGCGGTGTTTTGGCGGGTTTCACTGCGCTCCACCCGCCCTACCGTCCTGTATCCGCCAAATTCAACCAGCGTGGGAATCGATTCCCGCTTGATGCGCAAATCAATCTTTCTGCCGCAGCGAAGCCTCCGAGTTCCTTGGCTAGGCGGCGCGTGTCGAGGATCACATCGCTTTTCATTGGTCTCCTTTTATCGCTCGGCCGGGCGAATCGCAGCCCTTCATTCGCGCTTTTTCGATTCCTTTTCAGAACAAGATGCAGATTTCGATATTGTTCCAAATATTGGAATACATTTTCATTTCTGGATAACTATACCGAACATCCTCACATCCTATGAGTGTTTATTTTGATGTTGTTTTATCGATATATTCGATGCGCAAGAGGCGCGCCTCTCGGTTATGAGCAGCGGGATCGTCTTGCCTGGCCGCGAGCGTAGCCGCTCGCCAAACCTCTTTGGAGTGGGGTCAAATCCGTGTGATAGGTGTCGGACGCGCTATGAACCTGCGCAAGGGCCGGACGCGCGGCGCCCGAGGGAGGAAAGTCCGTTCATGGCTCGACGATTCCACGCGCTCGCCATATGAACATATGAACATGACGCGGACATCGCGCGATCTCGATGTCCGATTCGATGCCCGACTCTTACTGCGACAGAACCGAAAAAGTCGGTAGGGTTTTTAAAGGCCGCTTAAATCTAATCCGTATTGCCGAACAGTTCGCGCGCCGCCACAACGTAGCCACGAACGCGATCCTTGATGGTCTGATCAAGATCGACAGGGGCTTCCAGGTTATACACCCATTGCCGGATGCCGATGTAGAAGATGCCGCCGTGCAGGCCCCAGATCAGTTCGTTCTCGCGCTCGCTCCCTTTGCTCCGAGTGGACAATCCCAGGTGACGGCGGGTCTCCCGCACGATGCGCGGAAACAGTTTTGCTCTCAGCAAATCGAGATATTTACGCGGGATGTCACCGTCGCTCAATCCGGAAAATATCATGATCCGTACCCGTTCCGGCATCAGGATGGTGGCGGCGTACTCGCGATAGAAGCGCGTCAGTTTTTCTTCCAGTCCGACTGTCTTGTCGTCCAGCCATTTTTCCCACTGCTGCTTCCAGTTGCCGACATAGACTTCCTGATAGACGCGTTCGATGAGCGCCTTTTTGGTCGGGAAATAATGGTAGAGCAACGGATGCGTTATGCCGATTTCCTTGGCCAGGTCGCGCGTCTGGCCATCCAGCCCCCGCTCGGAAAAAAACTTGATCGCACCGTGCAGGATTTGCTGTTCACGTTCTGTGGTGCTGAGGCGTTGCCGCACCTTTTTTACAGGTTTGGAGCTTGTTGCTTTTGTGGTTTGTTCGATACGGAGTGGCATGGAAAACGCTTTGTAGTGGTACGGGAAATCAGATCAAAAAAAGTAGTCATGGTACCAGAGCAGGCCCGGAAATTTGCGCCGGTTCGTAGGGTTCCACTACTACGATTGCGTCATAAAAAAGTGCTCCTTCCCCTTGAAGAGGAGGGAATCGTAAATTTTTGACGCAGTAGGGGCACTACCCTGTCATGGAGATTCAATATGTCTGAGCATGACCGGCCTTCGCGGAATTAGACCGCACAATACTTCTCCTGAATCTCCCGATCGGCAAGCAGCTCGGGAGCGCTACCGGAATGGACGATCCGGCCCTGGTCGAGAATATAGGCGCGGTCCGAGATGGATAATGCGCGCTCGACATTCTGTTCGACCAGAAGTATCGTCGTGCCCTGCTTCTTCATGCGGACGAACAGCTCGAACATTTCATCGACCAGGATCGGCATGATCCCTTCCGACGGTTCGTCGAGCAGGATCATTTTCGGCCGGGCCATCATCGCACGCGCGATCGCCAGCATCTGCTGCTCGCCGCCCGACATCGACGTGGCTTCCTGGTCAAGACGCTCCTTGAGCCGCGGGAACGTCTCGGCGGTCTCGTCAATCATCTGCAGCATCTGCCCCCGACGAGCGCTGGCGATCAGCCCGAGCTGCAGGTTTTCGCGCACCGTCAGGCCAGTGACGATGCGCCGGTCCTCCGGCACGTATGCCAGGCCGAAATGGTAACGGGCATGCGCTGGCGCCGCCAGGCATTCATGGCCGTCGAACACCATGCTGCCGCTGCCTTTGGCAATCAGCCCCATCAGCATGCGCAGCGTGGTGGTCTTGCCGGCGCCGTTACGCCCCATCAAGGTGACGATCTCGCCCTGCTTCACTTCGAAGGAAACGTTCTGCACCACATGACTGCGATCGTAAAAGGCGTTCAGCCCGGTCACTTTCAACATGCGCATATCCTCAATTCTGGCCCAGGTACACACGCTTGACTTCGGCATTGCTGCGGATGTCGTCGGGCGTGCCTTCGGCCAGGAACTCGCCCTGATGCAACACGATCAATCGTTCGCAAATCCCCATCACCAGCTTCATCTTGTGCTCGACCAGGATCACCGTGCGTTCCGCCGCCAGCGACGTGATCAGGTTCATCATCACCACCGTTTCCTCGGGCGACATGCCGGCGGTCGGTTCGTCCATCAGCAACAGCTTCGGATCGCAGGCCAGCGCCATCGCCACTTCGAGCGCGCGTTGCTGGCCGTGCGCCAGGTCGCCGGCCCGCTTGTCGCGCGCTTGCACGAGACCCACGCGCGCCAGCAACGCATCGGCCTTGTCGATCAGCTCGCCCAGGCAAGCCCTGGGCTTGAGCAACGCGAAGCGCGATGCGCGCATCTGCGCCGCTACGCGCACGTTCTCATGCGCCGACAGCTGCTTGAACACATTGGTGATCTGAAAGCTCTTGGCGATGCCAACGCGGGCGAATTCGTGCTGCGCGAAGCCGGTGATGTCCCGGCCCTGAAAGCGGATCCGTCCGGCGGTCGGCGGAAATATGCCGCTGACGACGTTGAAGAAGGTGCTCTTGCCGGCGCCGTTGGGGCCGATGATCGCGGTCAATTTATCGGGTTGAAAAGCGACGCTGATATCGGTCAGCGCCTTGAAATTGCCGAAGCGCTTGGACACGCCTTCGATTTCGAGAATCGGCGCCGTCATTTTCCCGCTCCCGTTGCGCTGGCCCGGCGGCGCTGCATCCAGTCGACCGCCGTGCCCCATACCCCACGCGGGCAAAACAGCACGAACAGCATGAATATCACGCCGACCACGCCCATCCAGTGCGTGGTTTGGTGAGTGACGAAGTCTTCCAGATAAAGAAACACGGCAGCGCCGACGAACGGCCCGAAGAACGTGCCCATGCCGCCCAGCAGGCACATCATGACCGCCTGCCCCGACAGGATGTAATGCAGCGAATCGATCGGCACGATCGACAGGTGCAGCGCGCGCAAGGTGCCGGCCAGGCCGCAGATCGCCGCCGACAGCACGAACACCAGCAGCTTGGTGCGCGCCACATCGAAGCCGCAGGCGACGGTACGTTTTTCGTTTTCGCGGATCGCCTCGATGACCGCGCCGAACGGCGAGTTCAGCACGCGCGAGACGAACCACAGCGCCAGCATGACGAACACGAAAATGATGTAGTACTTGGTCAGTGGATCGAGAAAGTCGAGATGCAGGCCGAACAGGTCGATCGGCGCGGCATCGACGCCGCGCAGGCCGTTTTCGCCGCCGGTCCAGCGCTCCGCCTTGTAGAACGCGTAATACACGATCTGCCCGAGCGCCAGCGTCACCATGGCGAAATAGATGCCGCGCGAACGGATCGCCAGAAACCCGATCACCAGCCCCACCAGCGCCGAGGCAATGACGCCGACGACGATCGCCGCCAGCCACGGCAAACCGAAATGCACCATGGCGATTCCGGTCAGATAACTGCCGACGCCGAAAAACGCGGCGTGACCGAACGACAGCATGCCGGTGTAGCCGTACAGCAGGTTGAAGCCCACCGCGTACAGGCCGAACACCAGGATGTTGACCGCCAGCGCGTGGTACGGCATGAGAAACGGCAGCACCAACAGCAACAACAGTACGGCGGCGACCCGATGACGGGCGATCAGAGGATAGAGAGTGTGCATAGTCAGCTCAACAAGCCGGCTTTGCCGAACAGTCCTTGAGGACGGACCACCAGCACCAAAGCCATCAGTACGAAAATAGAAAGGTCGGCCAGATCCGGCGCGAACAGCGAGGTCATGCTGAACACCACGCCGACCAGGAGGCCCGCCACCACCGCGCCGGGCAGCGAGCCCATGCCGCCGACGACGGTAACGACAAACGACTCCGCCAGGATCGAAATGCCCATCTCCGGATTCACCGCACGCGTGGGCGCCGCCAGCACGCCCGACAATCCGGCAATCGCGGCGCCGAGGGCGAACACCAGCAGCCAGATGAGCGAGATATCCACCCCCAGCACGCGCACGATTTCCGGATCGCGCGAACCGGCGCGGATGATCAGGCCGTAGCGCGTTTTTTCGATGAACAGCCACAATCCCAGAATCACCACGGCGGCGGCGCCGATCAAAAACAGCCGGTACAGCGGAAAGTGGCCGATGCCGATATTGACCGCGCCGCGCAAGGCGGCCGGCGTCGAGGTCGGCACGCCTTCGATGCCGAACAGCATGCGCATCGCTTCGATCAATACATACGACAAGCCGAAGGTCAGCAGGATCGGATAGTCGATGTTGCGCCCATACAGAGGCCGCACGAGGAAGCGCTCGATCACCAGGCCGAGCGCGCCGACCGCAAGCGGCGTCAGGATGAGACTGAACCAGAAGTTGCCGGTCAACCCGAGAAAATACACCCCGAGAAAAGCGCCGACCATAAAGAAGGCGCCATGGGCAAAATTGACCACCGTCAGCATGCCGAAGATCAGTGACAGTCCGAGCGCTATCAACGCATACACCGCGCCCAAAGCAACTCCGGTGACGAGTTGCATCAACAATAGTGACAATGAAATGTCGCCCATGGATTGCTCCTATATGAACCGGTCAGGCTTTATAACCCAGCTCTGTACAATCGCGCAGATTCTTCTCGTCGGGCTTGTCGGTCTCCAGCACCTTGAAGACGTCGTACTTGTCTTTCATGCCCTTCGATTTCGATTCGACGATGATGACCGACTGCACTGACTGGTGATCGCATTTGCGGTAGAACTGGTCGCCTTTGTACCAGTTGTAGCGCAGCTGTTCGAGCGCCGCGCTGACCTTGAGTGACTCGGTGGACTTTGCGCTCTTGACGGCCTCCAGTACGCTGCGCACGCCGGCATAGCCCAACGCGCCATAGTCGGACGGGACCGCGCCGCCGTAGGCCTTGCGGAATTTGTCATTGAGCGCCTTGGCCGAAGGAAGCGTGTCTTCCATGCCCCAGTAATACGAGGTGCCGCCGAGTATGCCGTCGAAGGCATCGGCGCCGCCCGCCTGGCGTGCCGTATACAGCAGCACCGGCGTGATGATCTTGGTGCTGGATTTGAGCCCGAAGTCGGTGGCCTGCTTGGCCGAGTTGACCAGGTCGCGGCCGAAATTGCACAGCACCAGCACGTCCGGCTTCAACGCCTGGATACGCGGCAGGAAGGCGGAATAATCGGCGGTGCCCAGCGGGTGGCGAATATCGGCCAGCGTCTTGGCGCCCAGCGCCTTGCCGGCGCGCTCGAAGCCGCGCACCATCTCGTGGCCGTAGGCATAGTCCGCGGTCAGGTAGACGACGCCCTTGCCGAATTTCGGGAAGGCATAACGCGCCACCGCACCGGCGGTCATGTGCGGGTTGAGCGCTTCGTGGAAGGTATACGGGCTGCCGTCCTTGACTTCGTTGATCGCGTCGGACTGGCTGATCGAGTTGAACAGGACCTTGCGCTCGCGGCATACCGCGTTGATCGACAACTGGGTGGCCGCCGACAACGAGCCGACGATGAAATCCACCTTGTCCTTTTCGATCAGCTCCAGCGTGCGGCTCGCCGCCTCGCCGGAATTGAGCTTGGTGTCGCGCACCAGCAGCTCCGCCATGCGGCCGTTGAAACCGCCGGCGTCGTTGAACTCCTTGATGGCGATCTCGGCGGCGCGCTTCTGGTCCTGCGCCTCGGCCGAGAACGGGCCGGTCAACGGCGTCGGAAAACCGATCTTGATGGTTGCCGACTGCGCGCTGGCGATATTGAACCAGAACGGAGAACTGGCGGCGGCGATGCCGGCGCCGACGATCTGCCGGCGATGCTTGTTGGGGGTGGATTGGGTCATGTCTGTCTCCTTCTGTAGTGGACCAACTGTTGTTCATTCACCTGCTTTGCTCAACGTCTCCCGCTTCCTTGCTGCACCTGCTACTCATTCATTGACTCACGCGAGCGCCGGATCGATCGCGGTCTCGCGCATCACGGTTTCCGCATCGCGCCTGATTGCCTGCGGCTGCGCGCCCTGCGACTGCATGTACGCGCCGAGATCGCGTCCGCGCTGCACCATCGCCTGACCAGGGGCCAGGCGCAATGCCTGATAGGCGGCGGCCGCGGCGGCGCCGGCGCCTTCGCGCGCAATGCAGCCGACCAGCGCGAGCGCGTCTTCGGCCGCCTTGGTCACGCCCATGCCGATATGGGGACGAGCGACGAACGCCGCGTCACCCATCAGCGCCACGCGGCCGAACGCAATCTGCGACGAACTGACATCGAAAATCGGTTGCAAAAACGGTTGCGCCGTTTTTTCCAAAATTTCCGCGAACTGCGGCGCCAGCAGCGCGCGCGCCGCGGTGCGCATGGCGGCGATGTGCCGCCACGAGACCTTGTTGGGCGGAATGCCGAGCGCGTAACGTTTGCCATCGGCATCCGTCAACAGTTCCGCCAGGCCGTCCGGCGCAGCCGCCGCGCGATACCAGACGAAGTTGTAGCGGCGCTTGCCGCGCTCGATCGCATTGCCGGCGCCCGCAACCGGATAACCGATCAGCTGTTCGCCAGCCGGCAGGCCGAAGCCGAAGCAATCGAACACCGTCTCCAGCGTATGCGCCGACAGCACCGCCTCGTCGCACACGCCGCGCCAGCCGACGTAGCCGGCATACACCGGCTGCGCTGCCGGCGCATATTGCGCGCGCACCGCCGAGTGCAGGCCGTCCGATGCCACCAGCATGTCGCCGGTAAAATTCTTGCCGCCGTCGCAGTGCACGACCACGCCGTCGGCATGTTCGGTCACGCCGCAGACCGTCGTGCCCTGCAGGTAATGCTCGCCCGACAAGGCTTCGCGCAGCAGGTGATAAAGCCGACTCCACGAGGTCAGTACCTGCGGCATATGGAGCGTCGCCACCGCGCTGCCGTTGGCATCGAGCGTCACCCGCGACGACACCGCGATGCCGAGCGTGTCATCGACGCCGACGCCGGCGCGGCGCAGGCTGTCGATCAGGACGCTGTGCGCGACGATCCCCGCGCCGCGCCCGTCGAGCGAGTTGGATACCTTCTCCAGCACCAGCACTTCATGCCCGTCGCGCAGCAGCAGATTGGCGGCCAGCAGTCCGCCCAACGATCCGCCCGCGATCAGGATTCGCGCCATGTCAGTTTTTCCCGCCCGCGTCCAGCGCCGATTTTTCGGCGGCCGAATAGTTCAGCTCAATTACCACGCCATCCGGGTCATCGAGAAATAATTGGTGCAGCCCGAGGTCCGGCACGGCGCGCTCGCGGAAAGCGACGCCCTTTTCCCGCAGATGCTTCAGCATGGCGTCCAGCCCGTCGGCGAAAAAGGCGATGTGGTCGATGGCGCCGCTACCTTGCAGCGACGACGCATCGCGGCCGCCCAGGTATTGTTCGAGTCCGCGCGCATCGTTCTTGTCGATGCCGATGACGTGTACCGCCGCGTTGGCGTAATCGGCATGCGGTCCGCGATACATCCAGAAGCCGGGAAACGGAAACAGCGGCCGCGGGCCGACCGTCAGACCGAGAACGCTCTCGTAGAAATCACGGCAGCGATCGAGATCGATCGTGCGGATTGAATAGTGGTTGAGCGCAAGTGCCATATCAGTCTCCGTTGATATGATCGATTTGCCATGCCGGGTTTGCCGGTCCAGGTTTGCAGCGGTCCTTGGATGATCCGCGATAGATGTTGTGTCTGGCCGGTCCGTGCCTGGAAAAAACCGGATCGCAGCGGCCGCGCTCTACGCTTGCCTGTTCAACGGACGAACGTCCATTGAGCGGGACTGCGGGTGCTGCGGTCATTGCTGCGATGCGCAATCTCATGGTTGGGAATGTCTCCGAATTTTTCGGTATTTACCAATCGTTCAATATTGTGGCATATTATTTTTTGGATGGCAAATATGCGAATTTCGGATGGACGCGGCGTATTTTTTTGAACGCGATCGCCGCGTTTCGACGCGAAAAAACGGACACGGCAGGCGCTGCGGTTCGATTCTTTATTAAAGGTTTCCCGCCCCATGAATCTACGCCAGCTCGAATACTTTCTCGAAATCGGGCAATTCCGGAGCTTCAGCCGGGCCGCGCAAGTTCTGCACATTGCCCAGCCCGCCCTGTCGCGGCAGATTCGCATGCTCGAAGACGAATTGGGGACGCCGCTTTTCGTCCGTTACGATCGGGGCGTGACCCTGACCGAAGCGGGAGAATTGCTGCGCGACCGCGCGAGCTTCTTGCTGCAGCAATTCAATCAGCTCAAGGATGACATCACGGGCGGCGACGGCGAGCCGCGCGGCGAACTGACGATCGGCATGCCGCCGTCGATGCGCGAAATGCTGACGGTTCCGCTGATAGAAACGTACTATCGCCGCTACCCGCAGGTCACGCTGCATATACGCGAGGGGATCAGCGCGGATCTCTCCAAGATGGTTCAGGACGGGAAACTGGATTGCGCCGTCATCGTCGGCCTGGCGGCGACGGCGTTCACCAATGCGGAGCCGTTTTTAAAGGAGCAGATGTATCTGGTGGGGCCACCGAGAGAGAACTTCAGCCTCAGCAAACCGGTGTCGCTGGCGTATGCATCCGACAAGCCGATGCTTCTGACGAGCAGGCCGAACAGTCTGCGGCTGGTGGTTGAAAATGCGCTGGGTCATGCCCGCCTGCCGCTGAAACTCGTCGCCGACGGCAATTCGACGGAGATGATGATCGAACTGGTGGCGCGCGATCTGGCCTACAGCATCCAGGCGTATTGCGCCGCCTGGGGCGCGTTGCAGAAAGGCATGCTGTCAGCCGCGCCCATCTCGGATCTGTGGATCGACTGGGAACTCATTTATCCGAGTCATCGCGGCTTGTCGACGGCGAATCGGAAACTCAAGGCCTTACTGTTCGAACTTGCCGACGAACGCATCGAGTCGAAAGAATGGCTGGGCGCGCAAGTGACCGGACGCGCGGAATAAGCAGATAAATCCGTAATGCGGGCTACCAACCTTTCCGGCATAGCGGCCAGATCAATTTGATATTGGCGAGCCGCCCGGGGTCGCTTCTAGAATGAGCCAGGTCCGTTATAACTCACACAGGAGCACCTGTCATGCCACGGCGATTCGATACCAACAAGTTTGATCTGACCCATCTCAGGGAAGTCGCGGAAAAATGCAAGAACTGGGGCCGCTGGGGCGCAGACGATGAAATCGGCACCCTCAACTTCATCTCCCCGGAAGCGGTTGTCGAAGCCGGAAAACTTATCAAACGCGGCCAGGTTTTTTCTCTGGGCCTGAATTTCGACCGTCACGGTCCGCAAAAGGGGCTGTGGGGCAACCGCTTCAATCCGATCCACACCATGCTCGCCACCGGCACCGACGCCATATCGGGAACCCAGGACAAGGGCGGGCTGCGCTATGCGGACGACACCGTCAACATGCCGCTCCAATGCGGTACGCAGTGGGACGCGCTCGGTCATATCTTTTACGACGACAAGATGTGGAACGGGTATGACGCGCGCCTGGTCGATTCCAACGGCGCGCAGAAGAACGGCATAGAGAAAACCAAGGCGCGCATGGTCGGGCGCGGCGTGCTGCTCGACGTAGCGCGGCACTGCGGCGCGGGCCACCTCGAGGACGGCATGGCGATCACCAGCGCCGACCTCGATGCGACCGCCAAGGCGCAAGGCGTGGAAGTGCGGCGCGGCGATTTTGTGATTGTGCGCACCGGCCAGATGGAACAGCGCCTCGCCGCCGGCGAATGGGGCGGCTATGCCGGCGGCGACGCGCCGGGCCTCGCCTTCGAGACCGCCGAGTGGATACACAAGAAGGAAATCGCCGCCATCTGCACCGACACCTGGGGCTGCGAAGTGCGCCCCAACGAAACCGATGACGCATCGCAGCCGTGGCACTGGGTCGTCATCCCCATGATCGGCATCACGATGGGTGAAATATTCTATTTGAAGGATCTGGCCGACGATTGCGCGCAGGATCGCGTGTATGAATTTTTCTTCACCGCGCCGCCCTTGCCGATCACCGGCGCGGTCGGCTCGCCGATCAATCCCATGGCGATCAAATAAGACGGCACGGAAGCATATCAAGATGATCAATTACGTGAAAAAAGGGAAGCCGGCCGAAGCCAGGTCCGAGCTGGATCGCGAAGTGCGCGGCGTGGTCGAGGACATCATCGCCGACATCGGCCGGCGCGGCGAGCAGGCCCTGCGCGGCTACTCGGAAAAATTCGACAAATGGAACCCGCCCTCCTTCCGCCTCAGCCAGGAAGAGATCCAGGGCTGCATCGATTCCCTCGATCGGCAAACCATCGACGACATCAGGTTCGCGCAAGCGCAGATCCGGCGTTTCGCGCAGATCCAGATGACGGCGATCCGCGATGTCGAGGTCGAGACCCTGCCGGGCGTCATCCTCGGGCACAAGAACATCCCGGTGAACTCGGTCGGCTGCTACGTCCCCGGTGGAAAATATCCGATGGTCGCCTCGGCGCACATGAGCGTGCTGACGGCCAAGGTGGCCGGCGTCAAGCGCGTGATCGCTTGCGCGCCGCCGTTCGAGGGCAAGCCCTCGCCCGGAATCGTGGCCGCCATGGCGATGGCCGGCGCCGACGAAATCTACGCGCTCGGCGGCGTGCAGGCAATCGTGGCGATGGCGCTCGGCACCGAATCGATCCACCCGGTCGACATGCTGGTCGGCCCCGGCAATGCCTACGTGGCGGAAGCCAAGCGGCAACTGTTCGGGCGCGTCGGCATCGACCTGCTCGCAGGACCGACCGAGACCATGGTGATTTGCGACGATACGGTGGATGCCGAGCTGGTTGCGGTCGATTTGCTCGGGCAGGCCGAGCATGGCCCCACCTCGCCGGCGGTCTGCATCACAACCAGCAAAAAAATCGCCGCGGAACTGCCGGCGGCAATCGAAAACGTGCTGGCCCGGCTCGACACCGCGGCCACCGCGCGCATCTCCTGGCGCGACTACGGCGAGATCATCCTGTGCGACACCGACGAGGAGATGGCGCAGGAGTCGGAACGCATCTGCTCCGAGCACGTCCAGGTGATGACCAGGGATCCAGACTGGTTTCTCGAACGGTTGACGAACTACGGCGCGCTGTTCCTCGGCGCCCGCACCAACGTCGCGTACGGCGACAAGGTGATCGGCACCAACCATACGCTGCCGACCAGGCGCGCCGGCCGCTATACCGGCGGACTGTGGGCTGGCAAGTTCATCAAGACGCATACCTACCAGCGTGTTCTCACCGACGTGGCGTCGGTGCAGATCGGCGAATACTGCTCGCGCCTGTGCGCGCTTGAGCACTTCTCGGCGCACAAGGAGCAGGCCGATATCCGCGTGCGGCGATTGAAAAAGACGCCGTCGGGCTCAACGCGATGAAGCCGTTGACGAACAAGCTTGCCGTCGTTACCGGCGGCGCCGGCGGCATCGGAACCGCCATTTGCGAAGCGCTGGCCGAAAGCGGCGCCACGGTGGTGGTCGGCTATCACAGTTCGCGCGCGGCGGCCGACGAGCTTGCGGCGCGCTTGCCGAGCGCCGCGCTGCCGCACGTCGCGCTGCCCGGTCCCGTCACCGACAGCGCCGCGCTGGCGGCACTTGCCGCCGAGGTCGAGCGCCGCTATGGACGTTGCGACATCCTGGTCAATTGCGCGGGCACGACCCGGTTTGTCGCGCACGACGATCTGGACGGACTGGGGGATGCGCTGATCGACGATATTCTCGCGACCAACGTGCGCGGCGCGTTTGCCATGCTGCGCGCGCTGCGCCCCCTGATGCAGCGTACGGGGGATGCGCTGGTGATCAACATCTCATCGATCGCGGCGGTCACCGCGATGGGCAGCAATGTCATGTACTGCGCCTCGAAAGCCGCGCTGGACAACTTGACGAAATCGCTGGCGCGCGCGCTGGCTCCGCATATCCGGGTGGTGTCGCTATCGCCCGGCCTGGTCGACACCGAATTCGTCAAGAAAATCGATCAGGGTTGGCGCGACGCGCAGGCGGCGCGCACACCGTTGCAGCGCCTGGCCGAACCGAAAGAAATCGGGCAGGCGGCAGTGGCGATTGCGGTTAATTTTCCCTTTACGACGGGCGCGATTTTCCCGGTCGACGGCGGCCGTCCGCTGGCGTCCTGAGCAATCCATTATTGACGAATTCCCTCCCCCTTGAAGGGGAAGGAGCTTCCTTTTATGACGCAGCGGAAGTAGATCGGTAGAGCGCAGCGAAACCCATCAAGCCTCGATGATCAAACCGTACCAAGCGCCCGCAGGATTTTCTCCGGCGTGATCGGCTGATCCGTCACACGCGCATTGAACGGCGCCAGCGCGTCATTGATCGCATTCATCACCGCGCCGCGCGGACCCGCCGTGCCCGCTTCGCCGGCGCCCTTCGCGCCCAACAGGGAAGTCGCCGTCGGCGTTTCGACGTGCGCCACTTCAATGTCCGGCATCTCGGACGCCATCGGCACCAGGTAGTCGGCCATGCTGCCGTTGCGCAGCAAGGCGTTGTCGTCGTACAGGCATTCCTCGAACAGCACTTCGCCGAAGCCCTGCACCGCCGCGCCGCGCAACTGTTCGTCGACCAGCATCCGGTTCAGGATGCGGCCGCAGTCTTCCACTATCCAATGCTTCAGCAGCTTGACGAACCCGGTTTCAATATCGACTTCGACGTAAGACGCCTGCACGCCATTGGTGAACGCGAACGGATATCCGGACTGGTAATAGTGCGATGTCACCGTCATCTCGGCCTGCGTGCCCTCCGGCAAAGTATCGGGCCGGAAGTAGGCGATGCGGCCCAGCTCGGACAACTCCATCAACTGCTCGCGGCTCTCGGCGTCCACCACGCAACCGTTCACGATGTCGAGCCGATCGACTTCCTTTTTCAACACGACCGCCGCAAATTTGCACAGGTTCTTGCGCAGCATCAAACCGGCCCGCAACACCGCTTCGCCGCCGATACCAGCGCCGCGCGAGGCCCAGTTGCCGCCGCCGTTCGGCGCAGCCAGCGTGTCGCCGGTGACGACCCTGACGCGCTCGATCGGAACGCCGACCGCATCCGCCGCAATCTGCGTATAGATCGCATCGGTGCCCTGCCCCAGCTCGACGTTGGCGGCCAGGCAGGTGACGGTACCGCTCGCATCCAGGCGCATGGTGGTGCCGTCCAGCGCCGCGATGCGCGCGCCGCCGACGCCATAAAAAGCCGGGCTGGGGTTGGTCAGCTCGATCACCATCGCCAGGCCGATGCCGCGATAAATCCCTTGCTTGCGCAACTCGGCCTGCTCGCGGCGCAGCGCCGGATAATCGATCATCTTCTCCAGCTTGTCCAGGCATTGCTGATGCGACAGGCGCTCCAGCTTGATACCCGACGCACCCGAGCACGGATAGCCGTCGTCCGGGATCACGTTCTTGCGGCGCATCTCGAATATGTCGATGCCGAGTTTTTGCGCGGCCAGTTCGACCATGCCTTCGGTGAGCGCGCACGCGATCGGGTGGCCGACGCCGCGATACTGGCTGGTCGACATCTTGTTCTGCGCCACGACCTTCAGATGGCCGCGATATTCCTTGTGCTTGTAGGGGCCGCCGGTGATGGCGAGAACCTGGTTGCCTTCGATCGCGCTGGTGCGCGGATACGGCGAATAGGGACCGGTGCCGACCAGGTCGTTGACCTCGAATGCCAGGATTTCGCCGTCCTTCTTCACCGCCAGGCGCGCGTGCGCCAGGTGTTCGCGCGCATGGATGTCGCTGACGAACGATTCGAGCCGGTCGGCGATGAATTTCACGGGACGCCGGAGAATGATGGACAGCGCGACGGTGGCGAAGTCGTCCGGGTAGGAGTGGCACTTGATGCCGTAGGCGCCGCCGATGTCCTTGCAGATCACGCGCACGGCGTTTTCGGAAAGGCCGAAATGGCGCGCGTACAGATCCTGCATCATGTGCGGCGCCTGATGCGACTGATAGACGGTGAGCTTGCGCTCGGCCGGATTGAAGTCGGCCAGCACCGAACGCGGCTCCATCGTCACGCCCGTGACGCGGGCGAAGCGGTAGGTTTCCTCGATCACGAGGTCGGCTTGCGCGAACGCCTGATCCACGCCGCCGGTATCGATGGTCTTGGTGAAACACAGGTTGTCGCCGAGCTCGGGATGGATCACCGGCGTGTCGGGCAACAATGCGGTCTGGGTATCGGTCACCGCCGGCAATTCTTCCCAATCGACTTCGACCGCCAGCAATGCATCTTCGGCCTGGCGGCGCGTCTCCGCGACAATCGCCAGCACCGGTTCGCCCTGCCAGGTTGCGCTCCCGATCGCCAGCGGATACTGGCGGCCCGATTTCATGCCGGTCATGTGCAGTAGCGTCGAAACCCAGGGCGTGCATATTTCGGCGATTTGATTGCCGTCGATGGTCGCGACGACGCCGGGCATATGACGCGCACGCTCGGTGTCGACCACGCTGAAGCGCGCGTGCGCCAGCGGGCTACGCAGGTACACCACGTGCGCCAGGCGCGCCAGCACGATGTCGTCGACGTAGGTGCCGCGCCCTTCCAGGTGGCGTTTCGCGTTCGGCCGCGCCACCGGGGCGCCGATGTAGGCGCGCTCATCCGCCGCGCCGGTGACGACGCGCTCGATTTCCTTGTTTGAAAAAGAATTCATGATGGTCTCCCGATCGTTACGCCGACGTCGTGGCGAGACGGCGCTGTTCCTGCACATCGCACACCGCATCGACGATGGCCTGATAGCCGGTGCATCGGCAGTAATTGCCGGACATGTATTCGCGCACCTCGGCGCGCGTGGCGCTCGGCTTTTCCGCCAGCAGCGCGGAAGCGGTCAGCAGCATGCCCGGCGTGCAGTAGCCGCATTGCAACGCGTTGCGCGCATGGAACGCCGCCTGCAGATCGGCCAGATTGCCGCGATCGCTGGCGCCGTCGATGGTTTCCACCTCGTGGCCATCGGCCTGCACCGCCAGCACCAGGCAGCCGCGCACGATCTCGCCGTCGAGCCGCACGGTGCAGGCGCCGCAAACGCCGTGTTCGCAGCACACCCGCGAGGTTTTGATTTCGAGGTCGTCGCGCAAAAAATCGATCAGGTGAACGCGCGGTTCGACATACTTTTTTTGCTCCACGCCGTTGACGCGGATGTTGACGAAAATCGGCTCAGGCATTTGCATCTCCATGTTTGTTCTTGTCGGTGTTTACGCTGCCAGGCGCGCCATGGTGCGCCGCATCAAGACGTCGGCCAGATGAAGTTTGGTTTGCGCGGAGTTGTAGAGATCGGCGGCCGGGGACAGCTCGCCCGCCAGCGCCGTTTTTGCCGCGGCCAGCGTTGCCGTGTTCGGCGCTTTTCCCTCGATCGCCGCTTCCGCCGCGCGTGCCCGCACCGGCGTGTTACCGACACCCAGAAACACCAGCCTGACATCGGTGGCGATGCCGGCGTCGATCCGCGCCGCCGCAGCGAGGCCGACGATCGCATAGTCGCCATGCCGGCGCGCCAGTTCGTCGAATGCGAATCGCGTGGCCGGCTGCAGCGGGAATTCGCACGCCGTGATGATCTCGTCGGGCGCCATCGCGGTGGTATAGAGATCGAGGAAAAAATCCGACGCCTTGACCCGCCGTTCGCCGCGCTTGCCGGCCAAAACGATCGAGGCGTCCAGGGCGATGGCGCAGGCTGGATATTCCGCCGCCGGATCGGCAAATGCGATCGACCCGCCGATCGTCCCCCGGTTGCGGATGGCGCGATGCGCGACATGCGGCACGGCCATCGACAGCAGTGGCACATGTTTTGCGATGAGTGGGGAATCTTCGATGTCGCTATGGCGCGTCATGGCGCCGACGCGAACGCAATCGTTTTGCAAGGTGATGCCGCGCAGGCCATCGATCGCGCCGAGGTCGATCAGCAATGTCGGCTCGGACAGGCGCATGTTCAGCGTCGCCAGCAGGGACTGGCCGCCGGCGATGATCCTCGCATCATCGCCATGTTTTTCGAGCAGGGGAAACACCTCCGCCAGCGCGGTCGGCTTGGCGTAATCAAACGGTGGGGCTTTCATAATCACTCCAAAGTTGCGTTGTACTCCTTTACGTGCCTGACTCGTGGACCGTGGACTGTGGTAGTTACGCCAGCCAGCGGCTGATCGCCAACGCAAATACGGCGCCCAGGCCGAACCACAGTGCTTGCCGGTAGCCGCTGCCATCAAGCAGCCGCTTGCCGGTGTGAGCGCCACTCGGCTCAGGTTTCGTTATCGTGGTTGCGGGGCTCGCGGGAGTTGTCTGCGCATCGGACGAAGGCGCGTGATCGGACGTCGCCGACGCGTCCGCCGCCAACGCGCCATCGAACGCGGCGAAAAATTCATCGGCCATTTTTTTCGCCGACGAGTCGATCAGCCGTCCGCCGATCTGCCCGAGCTTGCCCCCCACCGCCGCTTCGACCGAATAGCTCAACCTGGTCCCCTCGCCTTCGTCGGACAAGGCGACCTCGGATCGGCCCTTGGCGAATCCGGCCACGCCGCCGGCACCTTCGAATTTCAATGTGCATCGCGACGGCGCTTCCAGATCCGTCATCAGAATCTTGCCGGTGAAGCGCGCCCGCACGGGGCCGACCTTGAGCATGACGCGAGTATGTGTCTCGGTCTCGGAGATTTTTTTCACCTCCTCGCAACCCGGTATGCAGCTGGAAAGTATGGATGGATCATTGAGTGCGTCCCACACCTTTTGGCGCGGCGCCGTGATCACCCGTTCTCCATTCAACTCCATGTTTTTTTCCTTAAGGTTGGGCTGAACAAGCCACGCGTTCCCGGCATTTCATCCGCAAATCGACATGCCGGAACGACATACGAATTTTATTATCTACCATGTGGTCAATTGAATCAAGTGGCAAATTTTGCGGCTGGAATGAGGAGCCGCAACGCTATACAAGTCCTACGTTATTGCGCTTTTGGAGATGGTTGGCATGCGGGTGGCGCGGTCCGGTGATCCGCCTATGTCCCCCCGTCATTCCGGCGAAAACCCACTGCAGTCGGGAATAAATTTGTTGACAAAGGGATTGCGGTAATCGCAGGCGGGAGCTTGCGATTGAATCCTTTTTACCCTCTCCCCGTCATCCCCGCCTGCGCGCACTGGTGTCCGGAATAAATTGGTTGACAAAGACCGTGCGGTGATCGCGTACGGGAACTTGCGGTTGGGCCTTCGCCCCCTCCTCGTCATCCCCGCGCAGGCGGGGATCCATGCGGCATTCACTCAATTTACCTGCCTATGGATCCCCGCCTGCGCGGGGATGACGGGGAAAATTCAGGGGCACAATCAATCATCAATACCCGCATGCGAGCAATGCATTTTGTTGATCAGCATTACCCGCCCGTGAGCATACGGTGCGCCTTATGCAAACCCTTCGGCGAAAGTTTGACGCAGATGATCGACAAAACATTGAACCGCCAGCGGAACACGCGGCGCCCAGGGCCGTATGGCGTACAGGCGATCGCCGAAGAAATCCACCGGCTTCCAGCGCGGCAGCACCTGCGCCAGCTGCCCGGAGCTTAAATGCGAAGCCGCCGTAAAGTCCGGCAGCAAACCGATGCCGAGACCTCCCAGGACCGCCTCGCGCAGCACCTCGCTATTGTTGACCTTGAAGGGGCCGTTGACGGGCACGCTCACCTTGTCCGCCTGCTGCCGCCCGCCGACCTTTTGAAACGCCCAGCTCTGCGCCTCGCCATCCCGCATGTACATGAGGCATTTGTGCGCTGCCAGATCGGAGGGATGGTCGGGCACGCCGTTGGCGTCCAGGTAGGCGCGGCTGGCGGTGAGGATCGAGCGCGATTCGCACAGGGTCCAGGCGACGTACGCGTCCGGCGGCGCATGCGTGTGACGCACCGCGAGATCGAAACCTTCCTGCGCAAGATTGACGAATCGATCGGACAGTTCAAGGTCGAGCCGGATATCCGGGTAGCGCTGCAGGAACGCCGCCACCGTGGGCGCGATGATCTGGCGCCCGACAGCCACCGGCGCGGTGACGCGCAACAGGCCGTGCGGCGTGCCGACCAAATCCTTTACCTTGGAGAAACTCTCCTCGATACGAGTAAAGGACGCCTGCGTGTCGCCCACCAGTTGCAGCCCCGCTTCGGTCAGGATGACCGATCGCGTGGTGCGCCGCACCAGCGGTATGCCAGCGCGCCGCTCGAGGTCGCTGATGCGCGTGCTGACGGACGCTTTCGATATGCCCAGCCGGCGCGCCGCCCGCGTGAAGCTACGTGTTTCCGCGAGCACGGTCAGAAGATGCAAGTCTGCCAAAACAGAGGAAATTCGATCGGAGTTCATTCAATCAACAGGCGCGCGGCCGTCAACATTGTTCAAGATATCAAACAGTATAGTTAAATTTCAGGACTTCTCCCGGATGTGTCCGGCGCTTAGACTGAGCATCACCAACTACCAGGAGAACATCCATGCCTACACCGACCCCCTTCACCGACGCCGCCGACATCTGCCATTGGATCAATGGTCAAGCCACGCGCGGCAGCAGCGTCAACAGCCAGGCCGTCTACAACCCGGCAACGGGCAAAATATCCAGGCAGGTGCTGCTGGGCGGCGCCGAAGAGGTGCAGCAGGCGGTGAGCGCCGCCAAGCGCGCGTTCCCCGCATGGGCCGACACGCCGCCGATCCGGCGCGCCCGGGTTCTCAACAAGTTCCTCGCGCTGCTCGATGAGCACCGGGACACGCTGGCCGCGATGATCACCAGCGAACACGGCAAGGTTTTCACCGATGCGCAGGGCGAGGTTGCGCGCGGCATCGACGTGGTCGAGTTCGCGTGCGGCATTCCGCAGTTGCTGAAGACCGATTTCACGGACCAGGTATCCACCGGTCTCGACAACTGGACGCTGCGCCAGCCGCTGGGTGTGGTCGCCGGGATCACGCCGTTCAATTTTCCGGTGATGGTGCCGATGTGGATGTTCCCGGTGGCCATCGCTGCCGGCAATACCTTTATCCTGAAGCCGAGCGAGCGCGATCCTTCACCCAGCCTGTTCGTCGGGAAACTGCTGAAGGAAGCGGGCCTCCCGGACGGCGTCTTCAACGTGGTGCAAGGCGGCAAGCCAGCGGTCGATGCGCTATTGACGCATCCGGACGTCCAGGCATTGAGCTTCGTCGGTTCCACGCCCATCGCCCAGTACGTGTACGAGACCGCCGCGCATCATGGCAAGCGCGTACAAGCTTTGGGCGGAGCGAAAAATCACATGGTCGTCATGCCTGACGCGGACATCGATCGCGCGGTCGACGGCTTGATCGGCGCCGCCTACGGCTCGGCGGGCGAGCGCTGCATGGCGATCAGCGTTGCCGTGCTGGTCGGCGACGCGGCCGACAAGATCATGCCCAAGCTGGTGGAAAGAACGCGTTCGCTGGTCATCAAGAACGGCATGGAGCTGGATGCCGAGATGGGCCCGATCGTCACCGGACAGGCGCTCGATCGCATCAACGGCTATATCGACATCGGGGTGCGGGAAGGCGCGACCCTGGTCGTCGACGGCAGGGGCTGCACGGTGCCCGGCCACGAGAAAGGCTTCTTCATCGGCGGCACACTGTTCGACAATGTGAAGCCCTCGATGCGCATCTACAAGGAAGAAATTTTCGGCCCGGTGCTCGCATGCGTGCGCGTCAAGGATTTTGCCGAGGCCGTGCAATTGGTGAACGATCATGAGTTCGGCAATGGCGTTGCCTGCTACACCCAGGACGGCCACATCGCCCGCGAGTTCGGCCGGCGCATTCAAGTCGGCATGGTGGGCATCAACGTGCCGATTCCGGTGCCGATGGCCTGGCACGGCTTCGGTGGATGGAAGCGTTCACTGTTCGGCGACATGTACGCGTATGGCGAAGAAGGCGTACGGTTCTACACCAAGCAAAAATCCATCATGCAACGCTGGCCGGAAAGCACGGCCCACGGCGCCGAGTTCGCGATGCCAACCGCCAAGTAAGCACCTCGTTTCAGTTGCATGGGGTGCAAGGGGGCGGAAGTTCGAATCCTCTCGCCCCGACCAATGAAATCAAAGGGTTACGGATCATGAGGTCTGTAACCCTTTTCTTTTTTCTTCTATGCCCCCAACCTTGACCCCAACTGCCGACTTGCCTACTTAGCATGCTCTACCAATACCAATGCAAATTTGCTTTTTGCAAAAAGTAGTGCGTGAATACCGATCCACTGATCGCACAGCTTCGCCGTTGTAGCGCAAAAGCTTTGCCGTTATAGCCCTTCATTGTATAAAGCATTTGCCGTAATACTACGAGGGTATCAATTAGCCATTAACGATGGAACTCCGACTATGCACTGCCTCCCGTGAAGACGCGATAGCGGTCCATCACGTTTTCACTACCTGTAACCTCAATGTAAGTAACCCCTACTGCTCGAGTGTCAATCTACATCACTTCACTAGTGCCGTTATTTCCAAGAATATACGTCCTGTCTGTTGTGCTATCGGTGTCTGCTGTTAAGTTTAACTATAGTGATTAGGAAGCGATTCCCCTTCTTTCATATCTGGCTCAAGAGAGGTGGCCCCGCTCGTACGCCCATCTGTCCATCATTTTGGAAATGGACCGCTGCCATTATCGACCTTAATAGTGGCCGACAGTCCCGTTGTGCAGCAATGCGGTTGAGCGTGTTGACCACATCCGCTTCCTCCAAGCGTTGCCCAACATCGATGGCGAGACTCTCCCGTATATCGTTATCGACCACCGTGAGCGAGGCGTCAGCCATCGAACAGCGCATCGGTCACAAAATTCATGCTCCGGATCTGGTTCATGATCGTCACCAGGGGTGGGACTGGCGCAGCCTGGCCGACTTATTCTGCTTGGGGTGCTTGAGGCATAACGACAAGCCTTCCTGTTGGTACAAGCGGTAGACCCGCGTCACATTGTCTTGCCAGCCTTCCCGCCGCAACAGCCCCTGCACCCGCCGATATCCATAACGCACTTGTATGGCAGCGATTTTCTTAGTGCGCAGCATTGGTGCTGAGGAATCGCGCGCCACCAACTGGTGGGCGCTGAGCGGACGCGACATCTTGAAGCCGTGTTGCCGATACAACTCCTGAACGGCACGCTAGTATCGGCCTACCTGAGGAGCCCCTAATCTGCTCGTTGGCAAACCAATTCTTTACGTTCATCGTTCCTGTTGAAATTGACTTACCTCAAACCATAGAAAAAAAAAGGCCGAGAAAGCCGATTGCTGAGGGAAAAAAATTTGATATTCGATATTTATGGGATGAAAATGACAAAGAAAATTTGATAAACGCGGCTGAAAAAAAAGATCACATATTCATATTTTTCTGTCAGGGAGACTTTATTTTATTAGGAGGATATATGGTATCGCGCCGTCAATTTGTAATCGGTTCCACCTTGGCATCCTCTTTTCCGTTTATATTTGCGGCGCCTTTTGCTTCTGGGGAAAATATTCCTATGCCAACCGCGTTGGCGGACACACAAGCAAAATTCTATAATTTTCTCGAAACAATTATTAAAGCCCGTGGCTTGTTCGATACTCAAAAGATTGTAATGAACAATACAATTGTTCCATTTGATATCGCTGCTGATACTCCCTACTATAATGAAGAACTATATCGGTTATATTCTGACCGAACTTTTTCGGGGGCAGTTGGAGAGTTGGTTGCCGATAAAAGAGGTAGTTTCCAACCAGCTCGTTACTCAAATCAATATCAGGCGTTAGTCCGCGAAGCCGCCTCAAAAATTGATCAAAACCATCCCGAAATACAAAAGAAAATAAAACCATTGATGGATGAGATCGACAAGGAAAGAAAGGCATTAAATAAAAAGATTGCGGAATTTGCAGAGGAGTGGTCTAAAGTTGCAGCTTCTAGAGGCTTAGATCTGACTTCAAAGGATCCAGCCGTGCAAACCGAAATTAATCTGCAACGAATTACTTGGCTAAATCAAGCACGTTATAGAGAAGCGCTTAAGGGTTTCACCCAAAATATTGATTCTCATAATGCAAAAATTGATGCGATTCGACGAAGCAAGTATAACCAAACAGAACAAGCAATATTGAATAACATGAATGCGCTAACGGATTCATATTATTTGGCTAGACCATGGAACGCTTCGACTGAGCGTACATGCAGAGCGTCAGGAACACCACTTAGCGACGCATTTCTGGCCGATCCTGATCACGTGCCGCCGAATCTGTTTGATATCTCATCACAGATCATTCCAATAGGCGACCTAGGCGCGTTTTTAGCCGCTTCTGGCAGTCGCTCATTTTCTAGTACTGACAATCTAAGTACAACGACTACTGCAAATAGTAATTGGGGCGGCGGCGGTGGTGGGGGGGTTAGTATATTTGGCGTTACTATTGGCGGTGGAGGTGGAGCATCGGGTTCGTCTTCTTTTACTAAAACCGTCTCAACCATGGCTGGGTATACTGTAGCGTTCCAAAATATAGCAGAGTATTACGCTGATCGGAATGCTTGGTTTGATCCCGCAGTTCTGCAAGATCCAGTATTTCAAAAAATGGTAAAAGGGCGGCCAGAGCTTTCAAACTTAAAATATATCGCTGTATCGCTTATTGTGGCCCGCGGTCTTAATATGCAATTGACATTTGCACAAGCAGTAAATAAAAATGAATGGTCAAATCAAGGTATTGATGCACAAGGAGGAATAAGTTTTTTAGGATTCAGCTTCGGCGGCCATGGAAGCAGTAGCAGTACCACAACCACGGTAGAGGTTAATAATAGTGGCACAGTAGTTACATTTACGGATTCACCAAATGTATGTCGTGTTTTAGGTGTGCGGGTCGAGCAAATCTTGCCTGACAACGTACAAGCTGTTGCAACCCGGAGGGACCGCCTATCGCGTCTAACAGAAGTTGACTCGACACTACAAAGTACTTTAAAAGATTTCACTGAGGGAAAGGCAAGTTATGTGGATCTGCAAAAAGCGAGGATCGAAGCAGCGAAAAAAGTGAAATAGGCATATGTATGTTGATTTTCACGGAATGGTGCGGCAGTTTTGAGAGGGATTTTTATCCAAACCTGCCCCTACCATTGCCCCATGCCAGACAGCAGGTGGAGAAAGAGAGGATCAGCATGAACTTTCTAGGCAAGATCAGACGGTGCACTACGCTGTCCAGATATCGTAAACTCGACGAAACTTTCGTAAGAGGTTGACCTGCCCCCGCCATTAGCCGCATAGCATAGTAGAGTCCGTTTCTGAAAGGGAACGGATAATGAAAAAGCGATTCAGCGAAGAACAAATCGTTGGGTTTTTGAAGGAAGCCGATGCCGGCATGCCGGTAATGATCATCTTCACTGATCGGCTTTTTTTCTTTTTAGACAGCGTCGCAAGCAAGTGCGAGCGGGCGCTTTGTCACGGAAGCGAATCCTATTCCGCCCGGACGACCACATCCTGAATTCCCGCTTACTGCCGGGAATCAAACTTCTGCCGCTATCGGTTTGCCGTCGCAGCGCCCACGCGCCATAATGCAATCTCAACGGAGTGAATGCGCATCAACCGTTTTCGGAAAGGAACGCCCGATGCCTTACGACACCGAATCCATTCGCACCATCGCCCTGCTCGGCCATACCGCGTGCGGCAAAACCAGCCTGGCCGAAGCGCTATTGCAACATGCGGGCATGATCGCCGCAGCCGGCAGCCTGGAACGCGGCAGCACCGTCTGCGACTACGATCCGCTGGAGCGCAAGTACCAGCACTCGCTCTACTCGGCGGTCACGCACCTGCATTACCGCGACACCCGCATCCATCTGATCGACACGCCCGGTTACCCCGACTTCATGGGGCAGGCGGTCGGCGCCTTGCCGGCGGTCGAAACCGCCGCGGTCGTGATCGATGCGCAAACCGGGATCGAGATGATCACCACCCGCATGATGGAGCTGGCGCAGCAGCGCGGGATGTGCCGCATGATTATCATCAACAAGATCGACGCCGGCGACCTCGATTTGCCGGCGCTGGTGGAACGCATTCAACAGGCATTCGGCAAGGAGTGTCTGCCGATCAACCTGCCGGCCGCCGGCGGCACCAGGGTCGTCGACTGTTTTTTCAACCCGGCGGGCGAATCCGATTTTTCGTCGGTCGCGATCACGCACCGCGCACTGGTCGACCAGGTGGTCGAGGTCGATGCGGAATTGATGGCGCTCTACCTGGAGCAAGGCGAAATCGCGCCCGAGCAATTGCACGCGCCGTTCGAGCAGGCGTTGCGCGAAGGGCACCTGGTGCCGATCTGCTTCGTGTCGGCGCGCAATGGCGCCGGCATCGCCGAATTGCTCGACGCATTCGTCAAACTGATGCCGAATCCGGCCGAAGGCAATCCGCCGCTGTTCTATCGCGACGAGCTCAATACTGAAGGCAGGCAGCAGGAAATCCGTTCGGCTCCCGACCCGGCGCAGCATGTGCTGGCGCATGTGTTCAAGGTCGCGGTCGATCCGTATATCGGCAAGCTCGGCGTATTCCGCATTCATCAGGGCACGGTGACGCGCGACAGCCTGCTGTACATCGGCGACGCCAGAAAACCGTTCAAGGTCGCCCACCTGTATTTGCTGCAAGGCAAGGAGCAGGTCGAAATCCCAGAGGGCGTGCCGGGCGATATCTGTGCGGTCGCGAAAGTCGACGACATCGCCTTCGACGCGGTGCTGCACGACGCTGCGGAAGATGCGCATATTCATCTGAAGCCGCTGCCCTTCCCTTTGCCGATCTACGGGCTGGCGATCGAGCCGAAACGGCGTGGCGACGAACAGCGTCTGTGGGAAATCCTGCAGAAGCTCACCGCCGAAGATCCGTGCCTGAAAATCGAGCATCTGATCAATACCAACGAAACCGTGCTGCTGGGACTGGGCGAACTGCATTTGCGCTGCGCGCTCGAACGCATGACGGAAATCTACAAGATCGAGGTCGCCACCCGTTCGCCGAAGATCGCCTACCGTGAAACCATCGCCGGCCAGGCCGAAGGCCATCACCGGCACAAGAAGCAGAGCGGTGGCGCCGGCCAGTTCGGCGAAGTGTTCCTGCGCGTGGAACCGTTGCCGCGCGGCGCCGGCTTCGAATTCATCGATGCGGTCAAGGGCGGCGCGATTCCCGGCCAGTTCATCCCGGCGGTGGAAAAAGGCGTGCGCCAGGCAATGGAAGCCGGACCGCTGGCGGGCTTTCCGATGCAGGATGTGCGGGTCACCGTGTACGACGGCAAGAGCCATCC
>UEXY01000039.1_pt1 | contig 26478 bp, 19 predicted proteins | sample 4301061 | NCBI WGS metagenome assembly UEXY01 (sample SAMEA4773184, study PRJEB27434) | metagenome | biome: 2259; feature: agricultural soil; material: soil | place: USA | collected 2014-09 | depth 0.25 m | reverse complement strand
TGTACGATACGCCGGGATTATTGGCGACCTGGATCGCCGCCGCGCGTGCCAGCTGGTTGGCCTTGCCGGTGACGAAACTGTCAAAGGTCAGCGCCGTGTTGATCTTGCTTTGATCGCGCTTTTTTGTTTCTTCGATGACAATGTCGGCGCGCTCGATCGGGTCTGGCATCTGAGGCGCGGCATGACCGTTGGAGCTGGATGCGGCCGGCATCGGCGCCGGCTTTCGGGCGCCGTTGACGCGCGGGTCGAGCACGAATTGCACCTCGATCGGCGCTTCCCAGTATTCGGACGCGAGGGTCGTGATGCGATTCGCGAACTGGGTTTTCACCCAGTCCAGCTTGAAGCGGTTCGGTGCCGCGATGCGCAGACGGCCGTCCTCATAATCAAGCGGCGCCAGCGGTTTGATCCACGCGCTGAATTGCTGCGGCGTGAGTTCCTGCTCCAGCATGGCGGAGCAAGTCTGCCAGAAATTTTCCATGGAATCTTTTTAATAATCGGGTGCGCGGAAACCAAAAATTGCCCTGCGTCCACAAACTGCTCTCCTCCAGCAGTCCGCTGCACAGTCCGTTGCCGATCTGTACAGGGGAGTGCCGGAGCGTCGTTTCGGCATCCGGGGCGGTTCACGCGGGACGGCCATTCTATACCCGGAGCGGGGAGTTATCCACAGGCTGCGTCATTTTTCAGACATAAAAAAGTACTTGCAAGCCGAAGGGATTTGGGCATGGGGGAAACCCCTGGGCTCACATGGAAATTGCCACATGGAAATTATTTCAAATTGCCTGCTCGGACTCAGCCGCGGCGCCGGGCAAGCGCCGCCTCTTGCCATTCCCGTAAGCTCTAAGTGATTGACAGACAAGCAGAAATCAGTGTCTAATTGCGGGTTCACTGCCTGTTGCGTTTTGTGTCCCCGCAAGACAAGAATGGGCTGCGTGATGCTACATGACGATCCAAACCATTTTTGCTGATTAGCGAGACCAACATGAAACGTACTTACCAACCTTCCGTCGTTCGCCGCAAGCGCACCCATGGCTTCCGTGTCCGCATGGCAACCCGTAGCGGCCGCGCTGTGCTGAACGCACGCCGCGCCAAAGGCCGCAAGCGCCTGGCCGTCTAAGCCAAGACACCACACCCTGCTGGCGTGAGCGCAGATCGTTCACAGAACTACGCGCGCGATCGGCGTATCGTTAAAACGGATGAGTTTTCATCCGTTTTTCGTTTGCGGCCCGTGCAGCGGACCGCGCATTTCGTGCTGTACGCGCGCAGCAATCAGTTGAGTCACGCGCGGCTGGGCATTGTTGCCGCCAAGCGTTTCGCGCCGCGCGCGGTCACGCGCAACGCAATCAAGCGCATTGCGCGCGAACTGTTCCGCCAATCCGCGCTGCCGGCGATCGATTGCATCGTTCGCTTGTCCAAACCTGTGAATTCCAAGGCCGAACCGGCCTCCACCGCGCGGCTCAAGGCCGCGTTGCGCAGCGAGCTGATACAACTGCTGCGTTCGCAAACGGAAGCGCACTGATGAAAACGCTTTTACTGCTACTATTGCGCGCGTACAAGCTGGGCATCAGCCCGTTTCTCGGGCAGAACTGCCGTTTTTATCCGAACTGTTCCGATTACGCGGCCGAAGCTATCCGCGAGCACGGCCCGGCGAAGGGCAGCCTGCTGGCGGCGAAGCGCTTGTGCAAATGTCATCCGTGGCATCCGGGCGGAGTCGATCCGGTGCCGCGGAAATCGGCCGACAAGCCGGCAGCGGCCGGCTGCGGTTGCCATCACCACTGAATTCCTGATTACTGACTAATTACACTTATGGATATCCAACGTACCGTCCTGTGGGTTGTGTTCTCGTTGTCATTGCTATTGTTATGGGACAACTGGATGCGCTACAACGGCAAGCAGTCGATGTTCTTCCCGACCGCGACCCAACCGGCGGCCAAGCCGGCTGCCGGCAGCGCGCCCGCCGCGAAAGCGGATGTGCCGCAAGCCTCCGCCACGGCCGCCGCACCGGCGACCGTCCCCGCCGGCCCGGCGCCGGCCAAGAGCGAGATCGTCACCATCACCACCGACGTGGTGAAGGCCGATGTCGACACCGTCGGCGGCGAGATCAGGCGCCTCGAACTGCTCAATCACAAGGACACGGTCGACCCGAGCAAGAACATGGTGCTGTTCGAAGCCGAGAGCAGGCACACCTACCTGGGCCAGACCGGCCTGATCGGCGGCCCGTTCCCGAACCATAAGTCGGACTTTGTCGCCAAACCCGGGCCGCGTGCACTCGACGGCGCGAGCCAAGTGCAACTGGTGCTGGAATCCGAGCAGAACGGCGTCAAGCTGGTGAAAACCTATACCTTCAAGCGCGGCGACTACACGATCGGCGTCAAGCATGAAGTAGTCAACAACAGCGGTGCGCCGATCACGCCGTCGCTGTACCTGCAGCTGGTGCGCGACGGCAACAAGCCGGAAGGCGAGTCGAAGTTCTACAGCACCTTCACCGGCCCGGTGGTGTACACCGAAGCCGAAAAATTCCAGAAGATGACTTTCGAAAACATCGAAGAGGGCAAGGCCAAGCATGCGAACAAAGCCGACGACGGCTGGGTCGCGCTGGTGCAGCACTACTTCGTGTCGGCTTTCCTGCCGCCGGAAAAAGTCACGCGTGAAATCTATACCAAGAAAGTCGGCGACAACCTGTACGCGGTCGGCACCATCCTGCCGCTCGGCAGCATCGCACCGGGCGCGACCGCGGTGCTGGACGCCCGCCTGTATTCGGGTCCGCAGGAATCGGCAACACTGGAAAAACTGGCGCCCGGACTGGAACTGGTGAAGGATTACGGCTGGCTGACCATCGTCGCCAAGCCGATTTTCTGGCTGATGGACCAGATCCACAAGGTACTCGGCAATTGGGGCTGGACCATCATCGCGCTGACCGTGCTGATCAAGCTGGCGTTCTTCCCGCTGTCGGCGGCCAGCTATCGCAGCATGGCGAAGATGAAGACGGTGACGCCGAAGATGCAATCGATCCGCGAGCGCTTCAAGTCCGATCCGTCCAAGATGAACCAGGCGATGATGGAGTTGTATAAGACCGAGAAGATCAACCCGCTCGGCGGCTGCCTGCCTATCGTGGTGCAGATTCCGGTGTTCATCGCGCTGTACTGGGTGCTGCTGGCTTCGGTCGAGATGCGCAACGCGCCGTGGCTCGGCTGGATCCACGACCTGGCCGCACCCGATCCGTTCTACATCCTGCCGGTGGTGATGGCGGTATCGATGTTCATTCAGACCAAGCTGAACCCGACGCCGCCGGACCCGATCCAGGCCAAGGTGATGCTGTTCATGCCGATCGCGTTTTCGGTGATGTTCTTCTTCTTCCCGGCCGGCCTGGTGCTGTACTGGGTAGTCAACAACATCCTGTCGATCGCGCAGCAGTGGGTGATCACCAAGAAGATCGAAAGCGGCAAGGCGGCATAAACGGCGGTCGCCGCGACAGAAAGCCCGTGCGATGCACGGGCTTTTTTACTTTCGGGCAGGATGAGCCGCGCGCGCCCTCGCGATTGTCGATTGTTGTAAAAACAGCGCCTCAATGTATCCGTCCGCCTTTTCTATTGCCGTCCAAAACCTACCAACCCTAAAATCGTTTTCATGAACTACGACTCTTCTCCGATCGCAGCCATCGCCACCGCGCCCGGTCGCGGCGGCATCGGCGTGGTGCGCCTGTCCGGCAAGAACCTCGCTTCGGTAATGCAGGCGGTATGCGGCACCACGCAACTGCAAGTGCGTCACGCGACCTATCTGCCGTTCAGGAACGCAGACGGCAGCACCATCGACCAGGGCATCGCGCTCTACTTCAAGGCGCCGCATTCGTACACCGGCGAGGACGTGCTGGAGCTGCAGGGCCACGGCGGGCCGGTGGTGATGCAGATGCTGCTGGCGCGCTGCCTGGAAGCCGGCAAGGACATCGATCTGCGCGTCGCGCAACCGGGTGAATTCACGCATCGCGCCTTCCTCAACGACAAGCTGGACCTGGCGCAGGCGGAAGCAGTGGCCGACCTGATCGAGGCATCGACCGAGGCGGCGGCGAAATCGGCATCGCAGTCGCTGTCCGGCGTGTTCTCGAAGACCATCCACGAGCTGGTCGACAAGGTGATCCACCTGCGCATGCTGGTCGAAGCGACGCTCGATTTTCCGGAAGAGGAAATCGACTTCCTCGAAAAATCCGATGCGCGTGGCCAGCTCGCACGCATCCGCACCAAGCTCGATGAAATCTTCGAACAGGCGGCGCAAGGCGCGCTGCTGCGCGACGGCTTGAACGTGGTGCTGGCCGGCCAGCCGAACGTCGGCAAGTCGTCGCTGCTGAATGCCTTGGCCGGCGCCGACGTCGCGATCGTCACGCCGATCGCCGGCACCACGCGCGACAAGGTCACCGAGACCATCCAGATGGAAGGCATTCCGCTCAACATCATCGATACCGCCGGCATTCGCGATGCCGGCGATGAAGTCGAACGCATCGGCATCGAACGCACCTGGGGCGAAGTGCACAAGGCCGACGTGATCGTGCATCTGCTCGACGCCAGCCGCGGACCGACGCGCGCCGACGAACAGATCGTCGAGCGCTTTCCGCCGAATGTGCCGGTGCTGCGCGTGTGGAACAAGATCGACCTGTCCGGCCACAAGCCGACGATCGATCGCATGAGCGACGCCACACATGTGTACCTATCGGCGACCGACCGCCGCGGTGTCGACTTGTTGCGCAAGGAATTGCTGCGCACAGCCGGCTGGCAACAGACCGGCGAATCGCGTTTTCTGGCGCGCGAGCGCCATCTGATTGCGCTGAAAGCGGCACGCGATCACCTCGATATCGCGGCCGAGTATGCGGCCAAGAACGACCGGGTGAACGATCAGGCGCTCGATCTGCTGGCCGAGGAATTGCGCATCGCACAGGAGCGCCTGAACAGCATTACCGGGGAATTCACGTCGGATGATTTGCTGGGCGTGATTTTTAGCCGCTTCTGCATCGGCAAGTAACGTACTGCCGCATTACCCCGCCCATACTCCGCCGGGCACGCCGCATCGATGCTCAGCGCGAATTTTCGGCGTCGACGCCGGTCGCTTGTTCCACCGCCGGCGTGTGCGCCTTGAGCGCCGCCTGCTCGACCGTGCGCAGCAGCGTGGACGGATTGTAGGGCTTGACGATATAGCCGGCGGCGCCGTGCCGGGCCGCTTCCATCACCGAATCGCGATCGTTGTTGCCGGTGACCATCAGCACTTCGGTTTGCGGCCGCTGTTGCTTGACCCGTTTCAGCACGTCGAGGCCGCTGCAGTCGGGCATCACGATGTCGAGGCAGATGATGTCAGGCTGCAACCGTTCCGCCAGTTCGATGCCGATACGACCACTGCCGGATTCGCCGACCACGTTGTATTTGCTGGCCAACAGGATGTGCCGCAGCATCGAGCGGCTGACGTCGTTGTCGTCGATGATGAGCACGGTCACGTTGGCGGGATTGCGCATGGTCATGGTCTCGTCGTCGCCGTTCAGGCCATCGATTCCTCAACGCTGTTCTCGTCGTCGCTGTACTGGCGCGCGATCGCACGGAACGCGTCTTCGATGTGCAGGAAGGCGTCGAGGATGTCGGGGTCGAAATGCGTGCCGCGGCCGCGCTTCATGATCTTCAGTGATTCTTCATGGCTGAACGCGGGTTTGTACACGCGACGCGAAATCAGCGCATCGTAGACGTCGGCCACCGCCATCAGGCGCGCGGAGATCGGGATCGCATCGCCCTTCAAACCTTCCGGGTAGCCGGAGCCGTCCCATTTCTCCTGGTGCGAATAGGCGATCTCGCGCGCAAAGGTGAGGAAGCCGTTGCTGCCGCCGAGCTGCTTCTCGACCGCGATGATCGCATCGCGGCCGTACACGGTATGCCGCTTCATGATCTCGAATTCGTCCGCATCGAGCTTGCCCGGTTTGAGCAGGATGCGGTCGGGTACGCCGACCTTGCCGATGTCGTGCAGCGGCGCCGACTTGAACAGCAGCTCGATATTGTCGTCGGTAAGCAGCGCACAGAAGCGCGGATGTGCTTGCAGCTCGCGCGCCAGCGCGGCGACGTACGCCTGCGTGCGGCGAATGTGGTTGCCGGTTTCGTTGTCGCGGGTTTCCGCCAGCGAAGCCATCGCCATGATGGTGGCGTCCTGCATCTGCACCACTTGCCGCGTGCGCTCGGCAACCATGTGCTCGAGATGATCGTTCTGCTCCTTCAGCAGCTGGCCCGTTCTTTTCAGTTGCAGCTGCGTGGCCACGCGCGCCAGCACGATGGGTGGGCTGATCGGCTTGGTAATGTAGTCGGCGGCGCCGAGGCCGAGGCCCATTTCCTCGTCTTCCGAGCGCACCCTGGCGGTCAGGAAAATCACCGGGATGTCCGCAGTCTGCTCATCGGCCTTGAGCCGGCGGCAGGTTTCGTAGCCGTCCAGCTCGGGCATCATCACGTCAAGCAGGATCAGGTCGGGGCAGGGGGCGGCGGCGGCGATCTGCAGCGCTTTCAGACCATTGGTGGCGATCTTCAACTTGTAGCGGTCTTTCAGCAGCGCCGACAGCAGCGCGATGTTATCGGGCGTGTCGTCGACCAGCAGGATGGTCGGCTTAGGCTGAAAGGTGAATGGATTGTTCATGCGGGCTTCCTCTTGGACAATGCATTCTATTCGATGGCGTAGCCTGCGTCGGCTGCGCCTTGCATCAAGGCAGCAAGTGCGGCGTCGAAATCGTATTGCTGCGTCGCGCGTTCGATGTGCGTGCAGCGGTCGGCGCCGAGCGCGGCCGCCAGCAAATTGGCCGACTGCTGCAGCAGGTCGGGCGCTTCGCCGTCGGATTCACGCAGCAGGCGTGCAAAACGCAGAATGATCGCCTGCGCCTCGCCGCGATCGATCAACTCGTCCTGCTTCGGCATCGCCGGCGGTGCCGGCAGCGCCTTGCCGATCGCGCGCCGCAGCGCCGTCATGTTGGTATCGAGCTCGTTCAACAACGGCTGCAGCAGCTTGGGCGACGCGCCGCGATGGATCTCGTGTTCCAGCCGTCCCGACAGGTGCTGCACCGTCGCCGCGCCGAGCAGCGCGGCGACGCCCTTGAGCGTGTGCGCGAGGCGCTCCGCCAGCACCCGATCCTGCCGCAGCGCATCGCGGATGCCGGCCACCGTGTCGCGCTGGCCGTCGCGAAAGCGTGCCAGCATCTGCAGGTAGAACGCGCGATTGCCGAGCGTGCGCGACAGACCGCCCGGCACATCGAGGCCTTCGATGATCAGTTCCGGTTCCTGCTCGCCGGCGGCTGGGCCGGTCTCGATCGTTTCCGCCGGCATCACATGCTGCGGGCACCAGCGGCTGATCGCGCGGTACAGTTCGGCCGGGTTGATCGGCTTGGCAAGATGATCGTTCATGCCGGCTGCGAAGCAGCGCTCGCGCTCCTCGACCAGCGCATGCGCGGTCATCGCGACCACCGGCAGCGATTGAAAGCGACCGTCGGCGCGCAGCCGGCGCGTCGCCTCGTGGCCGTCCATTTCCGGCATCTGCACATCCATGAACACCATGCCGTAGTGTTGCGGCCCGGCGGCAAGTAACTTGTCGAGCGCGATACGGCCGTTGCCGGCGAGGTCGACCTTGACGCCGGCAAGCTGCATCAGTTCGATCGCGATCTGCTGGTTGATTTCATTGTCCTCCACCAGCAGGATCGCGAGATCGCGGAAACACGGCGTCGCTTCGCTGCCGCCGGCCAGTGCCATGCGCGCGCGCGGCGCGAACAGTTCGGCCAGCGTGTCGATCAACGTCGACGCATTGACCGGCTTCATCAGGAAACCGTCGGCCGGCGCCTGTTCGATGCGGTAGCGCGCCTCCTCGCGGCCATGCGCGCTGAGCAGTACCATGCGCGGCGCAGCGTCGAGCGTGTCGTCGCACTTCACCGCGACGATCAGGTCGATGCCGTCCATGTCCGGCATGTCGAGGTCGGTGAACACCACTGCGTACGGCTGTTCGCCGTCGGCAGCGCGGATCAGGTCGAGCGCTTTGCCGGCGCCGGCGGCGAGATCGACGCGCAGCGGCAGCGCCGTCAGGTTCTCCGCCAGCACCGCGCGCGCGTTCGGATTGTCGTCGACCACCAGCACGCGCATGCCGTTGAGCACGGCCGGCACGACACGGCGCCGTTCCAGCGCTTCGGCCAGGCCGAACCAGGCGGTGAAGCGGATGGTGGTGCCGACACCGGGTTCGCTCTCGAGCCAGATGGTGCCGCCCATCAGTTCCACCAGGCGCTTGGAAATCGACAGGCCGAGACCGGTGCCGCCATATTTGCGGGTGGTCGATTCGTCGGCCTGGCTGAACGCGCGGAACAGCCGCGCGGTCTGCTCGCCACTCATGCCGATGCCGGTGTCGCGCACCACGAACTGCAGCTGGATCTTGTCGGCGCTGACGTCGAGGCGGCGGCAGGCGACGAAGATTTCGCCATGCTCGGTGAACTTGACCGCGTTGTTGATCAGGTTGATCAGCACCTGGCCCAAGCGCAGCGGATCGCCGACCAGGCCGCGCGGCACGTCGAGCGGAAACTGGAACAGGTATTCGAGCCGCTTCTCGTGCGCGCGGGCGCCGGTGACCGTGGCGACGTTGCCGAGCACGTCATCGAGATTGAAGCTGGTGCGCTCCATATCGAGCTTGCCGGCCTCGATCTTGGAAAAGTCGAGAATGTCGTTGATGATGCCGAGCAGCGAAATGCCGGCGCCGCGAATCTTTTCCACGTAATCGCGCTGCTTGGCGTCGAGCTCGGTGCGTAATGCGAGATGGGCCATGCCGATGATCGCGTTCATCGGCGTGCGGATCTCGTGGCTCATGTTGGCGAGGAACATCGATTTCGCCTTGGTGGTGTCTTCGGCATGGCGGCGCGCCAGTTCGGCTTCCTTCAGCTCGTTCTGGATCTGCAAGGTTTCGAGGCGGATGCGCTCGGCCATGCTGTGCTTCAGGCTTTCTTCGAGATGCCGCCGCTCGGTAATGTCGGTCATGAACGACAGGGTCGCCGGCCTGCCTTCCCATTCGATCAGCACCGCCGACAGCTGCACCCAGATGACGGCATCGGAGTCGCGGTTGACGATGCGGAACTGGTAGTACTGCTCGACCTGCTCGCCGCGCAGCCGCCGCAGGTGGTGGTCGATCACGATCGGCCGATCGTCCGGATGGATGGCGGCAGCGAAAGGCTGCTCAAACAGCTCTTCCTGCGTGTAACCGGTCATCTGCATCAGGCGCGGATTGGTGAACACGATGTGGCCGTCCTGCACCACCAGGATGCATTCGGTGACGTTGTCGACCACCTGCCGGTAATGCTCTTCGGACTTGTTCAGGTCTTCTTCGAGCTGGCGGCGCTTAGTGATGTCCATCAGCACCCATACAGTGCCGCGCGACAGGTTGCCGCCGCTGACAGCGCGGCCCGACAGATAGGCACAGAACAGCGTGCCGTCGGCGCGCCGCATCTGCAGTTCGGCTTCGTAGGATGCGCCTTGGCCTATCGCCTGCGCGACCGCGGCGCCGGTCTGCAGATAGGCTTCGCGCGACGGGTAATACGGTTCGAGCGACTTGCCGATCGCTCCTTCGCGATCGACGCCAAAGATCTGGAACAACGCGCTGTTGGCCCAGTTGACGCGGCCGTGGGCGTTCAGGAACACCATGCCGACCAGCGAGTTTTCGAGGATGGTTTCGCGCTCGTCGAGGGTTTGCTTGAGCCGGTCTTCCAGCGTCTTGCGTTCGGTGATGTCGGTGACGAAGCACAATGCGGCCGGGCGGCCTTCCCATTCGATGGTGACTACCGATACCTGTGCCCAGATGTACTGGCCGGTGTGGCGATTGAGCACGCGGAACATCGCATTCTGCCCGACTTCGTCGCCGCGCATGCGGCGCGTGTAGCGGTCGACGATGATGTGCCGGTCTTCCGGATGCACGTCGCCGAGGGGCGACTGGCCGATCATCTGTTGCGGCACGATGCCGGCCAGGTCCTGCATGCGCGAATTGGCGAACGCGACCACGCCGTCCTGCAGCACCAGGATCCCTTCGGTGGCGTTGTCGACTACCTGCCGGTGATGCTGTTCGGATTTGATCAGCGCGCTTTGCTCCGCGGCCTTGCGCCGTTCGATGTCGGTGAAGGTGGCCACCATGCGGCGCGCGCCGTCGGAAAGCGCAAGGGATTGGAAACTGACGATCGCGGTCAGCAGCGTGCCGTCCTTGCGGCGGACCTGCCATTCGTCCGACACGCCGGGCGCTTCGGCGAACAGGCGGGCCAGAAAGCGGTCGCCGCCTGCGGCGATGTCGGGCGGCGCGGCCAGCGTCCAGTGGCGGCCGACGACTTCGTCGGCCGCATAGCCGAGCATGCGGCAGAACGCGTGGTTGGCGCGCAGAAAATGGCCGCTTTCATCGACGAAGCAGATCCCGGTGCCGGTCGCGTCGAACGCCGCATTCAGCAGCTCGTCGTCGCGCGAGGAAGATGTTGTTCTTGGAGTTGCCTGCATCGCGCCGTCCGCGGTTCGTTCCCTGATATGCAATCAGGAAAGACGATAGCAGATTCGCATAATGCCAGCATTTATTGTGTTGTAAATGACCACGCGCGGCTGAGCCTGACGCCATCCACTGCGCCGCTGAACTGCACGTCATAGGTGGTGCCGGCGGCCAGCGGGACCAGCGGGATGATGGCGGCCCCCGATTCCGGCGTTAGCGCATCGGTGCCGTTGGTCATCAGCCGCACCGCGAGCGGCGAACCGCCGCGCGGCTGCACGCTGAAGCTTTGCACGTTGACGATCGCGGTGATGTCCGCATGCACGCTGATCGGATAGCCGACTTCATTGCGGCCCGGCACCGGGTCGGGCGCTTCGTTGTCGCTGAAAAAATTGCGCGGCACGCGCTGCTGGTCGGCGAACGGATAGATGACGATGCGGCCGGCGCCGAGTCCGCCGATCAGGCCGTTGGCGGCGAAATCGACGGTGAAGTAGGTGGCGCCGCCGGGCGTCGTTGCTGCGCCGGCGCCGGCTTCCCGGAACATCGGCTCGAAGATCACGAAACGATGATAGATCGCCGCGACCAGCCCTTCCGCGGCATTCGCGCCCGAGCTGTCGGAAGTGGCCGAGATCACTTCGCCAAACGCAAAGCCGGCGCCCGGCCTGATCCGGTAGCCGGCGGCGTCCAGCCGGTCGCTGAGCGTCTTGCCGGTGAAGCCGGGTTTGCCCTCGACCTGCTCATGAGTGATCACGTCGTTCAGTCTCTGATAGTTGGAATGGCCCTGAGCGGCGGCATCCAGCGCGCCGTTGCGGGCGACCGCCAGCAGGCCGACCTGCTGGCGGCGGAAGTTGAACCAGTTGAATCCGTCGCTGGCCGTGTTGCCGGTCGCTTGCGGCGCATTCGGTTCGAGCGCGCTGACCGAGGCCGCCGGGTGCGCCACGGCGTCGTTGCCGCTGCCGCCGCCACCGCCGCAGGCGGCCAGAAGAAGCGAAGCCAGCAGCAGCGGCCATATCGAGCGCAGGGATTGCCGCATGGGAAGGTTCCTTTATTTGTAACGATAACCGGTTGTAATCGGCAAACGCGGGTTAGAAAGCGACTTTTACATTCGGTTGCAGCTTGCCGTGAAAATATTTCTGCGCCGCTTCACCTGTATTTGCAGGATGCCGTATCGCGGCGCTCGCGTTTTTAAGTTGCGTCAAGCCGGCTGCGCGGCCGGGAAACGCACCTGGACTTTCAGGCCAATGCCGTACGCGCCTTGCGCAAGCGTGACTTGCGCGTTATGCATCGCGGCAATGTCGCGCACGATGGTCAGGCCGAGACCGCTGCCGTCGGCGTTTACCGCCTGTGCGGAAACGGTGCGGTAGAACGGCGCGAATACCCGCTCGCGCTCGGCGGCAGCGACGCCAGGGCCGGAGTCTTCCACTTCCAGCAGCGGCGCATCGCCGCCCAGCACGCGCAACGTCACCTTGCCGCCGGCCGGCGTGTAGCGGATCGCGTTGTCGACCAGGTTGGCGATCAGCTCGTGCAGCAACAGCGGGTTGCCGGCAATCGTCACCTGGTGCGCGCCTTCGAACCCGAGGTCGATGTCTTTACGCACCGCTTGCTGCGCCAGTTCAAGGCCGACCCGGCGCGCGGCATCGCTCAGCGACAGCGGCTGCAGCTCGGCCGCCGCCGCGCCGTGTTCGGCGCGCGCCAGTGTCAGCAGGCGGTTGGCGAGATGGACGGTGGAGTCGGTGGTCCTGGCGATGCCTTCGACCAGCTCGCGCAGCGCGCGCGGATCGTCGCTGCGCAAGGCCAGTTCGGCCTGCATCTTGAGCACGGTGAGCGGCGTGCGCAATTGGTGCGAGGCATCGGCGATGAAGCGGCGCTGACCGGCGATCAGCGTTTGCAGGCGCGCCATATAGCCATTCATCGCCGCCACCAGCGGCCGCACTTCCTTGTGCACCAGCGCCGGGTCGAAATCCGACAGATCGGTCGGCGCGCGCGCCTCGACGTCGGTCTTGAGCTGCATCAGCGGACGCAGCACGAAGCGCACCGCGATCCATACCAGCGCGGCAGCGGCCAGCACCAGCGCCGCCTGCCGCCACAGCGTATCGAACAGGATCTTGCGCGACAGCTCGTACCTGCCTTCCAGCGTTTCGCCGACCTGGATCAGCGCGATGCCGCGCATGGTGTCGTCGTACACCGGCTGATACAGCGCGGCGATGCGCAGCGGCTCACCATGGTAGGTAGCATGATAGAAGTAGACCAGCGCCGGATAGATGTCGGAACGCGCGACATCCCCCGGCAGCGGCGGCAGGTCGTCGTAACCGGACACATGCTCGCCGCGCACGCCGGTCACCCTGTAATAGATGCGGCCGAGGGTATCTGTTTCGAAACTGTCGAGCGCGACGTACGGCACGTCGGCCACGACCCGGCCGTCGACAATGGTGACGCGTTCGGCCAGCGCACGGGTCGACGCCAGCAACGAGCGGTCGTAGGCGAGGTCGGCGGCTTCCAGCGCATTGGTGTATGCCGACACTGCGTTGATCGCGACCAGCACCATCAGCGGAATCAGCAGCCAGCGCAATAACTGGCCGCGCAGGCTGCCGAGTGCGCCGCTGGCGCTCATTGCGCCTTTTCTTCGAGCAGGTAGCCGAGTCCGCGCAGCGTGGTGATGGCGACGCGGCCGGGTTCGGCGCGTTCGAGTTTCTTGCGCAGCCGGTGCACGTAGATTTCAATGGCGTCGAGATTGGCATCGTCGTCGAGCGTGAACACTTCGTCGAACAGTTTTTCCTTCGATACCGCGCGGCCGGCGCGCGTGAGTAGTACTTCGAGCACTGCGTGTTCGCGCGGGGTCAGCGCCAGCAACGCGCCGCCGTAGGCGAACATGCGCGATACGGTGTCGAACGACAGCGCGCCGCAGGTCAGGGTGACGGCCTCATTGCCTTGCGAGCGGCGCAGCAGCGCCTTCACGCGCGCCTCCAGTTCGGCCAGTTCGAACGGCTTGGGCAGATAATCGTCGGCGCCGAGATTGAGCCCCTGCACGCGATCGTTGAGGCCGCCGCGCGCAGTCAGCACCAGCACCGGCGTCTTGCTGCCGCGCGCGCGCAGGCGCTTGAGCACCTCCAGGCCGTCCATCTTCGGCAGCGTCAGGTCGAGGATCACCAGCGCGTATTCCTGCGTATGCAGCAGCGCGTCGGCATCGGCGCCATTGCTCGCGCATTCGACGTTCAGGCGCGCGTCCTGCAGCGCCTTGCTGATCCAGCGTGACAGTTCGGCATGATCTTCGACCAACAGGATGCGCATGGTTCGTGAATTGAAAGCGTTTTGAAAGCTTGCGGCAGGTATGGTGAACCGAACACAAGGACAGAAAGCAGTGATGCACGGTTTGGCGTTGCCCATCATACTCATATTCGCTTTAATGCAAAAGCGCCGCCCGCGGTTTGCCGGGCTGGCGGTAATCGGCACGAATCGAGCGATTTTGCGCTGAGAAAGACGGCGACATGCAGATGACGACAGTACGAAGAATGATGATAGCCGCGGCGCTATCGATCGCCGCGGCCGCCGGCCTGGCCGGCACACCGCAGTGCATCGTGCCGGCCAAGCCGGGCGGCGGCATGGATCTGACGTGCAAGCTGACGCGCAAGGGCTTGCAGCAAGTGGCTGAGCGCGTCCCGGTGAATCCGGCATTGCATATCAGCTACATGCCGGGCGGCATCGGCGCGGTCGCCTGGAATTCGGTGCTGTCGCAGCGGCACGCGGAGGCGGACACGCTGATCGCGTTTTCCGGCGGCTCGCTGCTCAACCTGGCGCAGGGAAAATACGGCAAGGCATCGGCCGCCGACGTGCGCTGGCTGGCTGCCGTCGGCGCGGACTACGGCATGATCGCGGTGCGCGGCGATTCGCCGTACAAGACGCTGCGCGATCTGCTCGACGCACTGCGGCGCGATCCCGGCAAGATCTCGATCGGCGCCGGCGGCACGGTCGGCAGCCAGGATTGGCTGAAGCTGTCGATCATCGCCGGGCAGGCCGGCGTGAACCCGCGTTCGCTGCGCTTCGTCGCGTTCGAGGGCGGCGGCGAATCCTTCACCGCGCTGCTGGCCGGCCATGTGCAGGCGGTGTCCGGCGATGCGTCGGAAGCGGCGCTGCACCTGGATAGCGGCAAGCTTCGCGTGCTCGCCGTGCTGAGCGACCAGCGCCTGCCCGGCCTGCTGGCCGACGTGCCGACCGCGCGCGAACAGGGCTTTGACATCAGCTGGCCGATCATCCGCGGCTTCTACATGGGGCCCGGCGTGCCGGATGCCGAATACCGCAAATGGGTGGAGGCGTTCGACAAGATGATGGCGGCGCCGTCGTTTGAACGGCTGCGCGCCGCGCATGGCCTGTATCCGTTCGCGATGACCGGCGACGCACTGACCGCGTATGTCCGGAAGACGGTCGACGATTACGGCCGGCAGGCGCAGAAGCTGGGGCTGATGCGATAGGCGCGCATTCACCCGGACACGCGTGCCGCGATACGAGGCCACGACAGCAATCACCAGGCCGCCTGACCGGCAACACCCGATCACCGACATCATGCCATTTCTCACCCGCAACACCGTCCGCCCGTTTCTCCTGACCCTGACCGTTGGCCTGCTCGCCGCGCTACTGTGCGAATCGGCCGGGGCGCCGCTGCCGTGGATGATCGGCCCGCTGTTTTCCACCGCCGCCGCGCGCATGGCCGGCGTGCGGCTGCACACGCCGGTGCAGGTGCGGGAAGCCGGCCAGTGGGCGATCGGCACCGCGCTCGGCCTGTACTTCACGCCGGCGGTGCTGAAGGTGCTGGTGTCCTACCTCGGCTTCATCGTGGCCGGCGTGCTGTTTGCGCTGACGCTTGGCGCGCTGTGCGGCTGGCTGCTGCACAAGCTGTCGGGCGTCGACCGGACCACCGCGTTTTTCGCGATGGCGGTCGGCGGCGCATCGGAAATGGCGTCGCAGGGCGAACGCCACGGCGCCAAGGTCGATCGCGTCGCCGCCGCGCACAGCCTGCGCATCATGATGGTGGTCGGCATCATCCCTTTCGCGTTCAAATTTGCCGATGTGCGCGGATTCGATCTGTATGTGCCGGGCACACGCGAGATTCATTACGGCGGGCTGGCGCTGCTGATCTTGCTGACCACGGTCGGCGCCCTGGCCTGCAAGCGAATGAAATCGCCGAACGCGTGGGTGATCGGTCCGCTGGCGGTGACGATCGCGCTGACCGGATTCAGCCTGAACCTGTCGGCGCTGCCGGAATGGATGGTGCGTTTCGGCCAGCTGTTCATCGGCATCTCGCTCGGTACGCGCTTTACGCCGGAATTCCTGCACACCGCACCGCGCTATCTGGCCAGCGTGGCGCTATGCGGATTGACGGCCATGGCAATCGCGGCGAGTTTCGCATTCGGACTGGCCGCGGTCAGCGGCATGCACCCGGCGACCGCGGTCCTGGCGACCTCGCCGGGCGGCATTGCGGAGATGAGCCTGACCGCGAAAAACCTGCAGCTCGGCGTGCCCGTCGTCACCGCGTTTCACGTGACGCGCATGGCGGCGCTGGTGCTGACGATCGGGCCGCTGTTTCGCTACGCGCAGCGGGTGAAGCACCGGCGCCGGTCCGGCATCAATAACCGACGGTGAAGCGCTGGCGCGCATGCGTCGGTGCTTCCAGTTCGTCGATCATCGCCATCGCGTAGTCTTCCAGTGAAATGTGGCTCTCGCCCTTGTCGTCGACGATCAGGCGATCGGCGTCGCGCCGGAACTTGCCGGTGCGCGTGCCGGGCGCGATATGCGCGGCCGGGCTGAGCATGGTCCAGTTCAGCTGCGTTTCCGCTTGCAGCAATTGCAGCGCTGCGCGCGCGCCCTCGGCGGTGGCTTTCCATTGCGCCGGGAAATCGGGCGTGTCGATCAGTTGCACGCCGGGCGCGACGTCGAGGCTGCCGGCGCCGCCGACCACCAGCAGGCGCGGCACGCCGGCCTGCCTGGTCGCGGCGACGATGGCGCGCATGCCTTGCAGGTAATAGTCGTAGACCTTGCTTTGCGCGTGGCCGCTGAACGCGCTGATGACGGCGTCGTGGCCTTGCAGTTGCGCGGCAAGGCGCTCCTGGTCGAGCACGTCGGCGGCTTGCGGCGTCAGGTTGGCGGCAACCGCGAGTTTTTCCGGATGGCCGACAAGCGCGGTGACGCGATGGCCGCGCGCCAGCGCTTCCTTCAATAAGGCCGAGCCGATGAAACCGGTGGCGCCGATCAATGCGATGTTCATGAAATTCTCCCGGAGTGGACGACGGTGTGGAAGCACACCGTCGAATCGATTGATTGGATAAACAATAGAAACGATGATTCATTGTTGCCGATTTCCAATCAATCTCCGCCATGGCCCGGCCCGGGCAGATCGGCTTGGAAATTGATGCCCGGCGGGGAATTTCCTGCGGGTTTTGCCCTCCAATCCGGGTTTGAGCAGTTCTGTTTTCACGCCGCAAGGCAACATTCCGGACTGGGCGCGCCCGGTGTCGACGCTTGACCCAAGCTCGGCCGCGCGCGATGATTTTTTGTCGGCAGCCGAATGAATCCCGTTAAACTACCTGATCGATGCAAGCGATTTACCCATGAAACCTGTCGCCCCCGGCACCGTCATCTTCCATCGCTTTCGCGGCTATGGCGTCGTCACCTCGGTCAACCTGCTGACCGGCTGGGTGTCGGCGCGCTTCGGCGACGAAGTGCGCACGCTCGACCTCAACCTGTCGCACGACGATCTGCAGCACGCGGATGGCGAGCCGATCCATTTCCGCCGCGATCCGCCTGACCGCATGCCGCATGCGCGGCTGATGGCGATGCTGCGCGAGCTGCACCGTGCCGGCTACCAACGCCTGTATCTATACAGCTGGCCGAAGCCGTCGGGGCTGCACTGGCGCTGGCATCTGTTTACCGGGCAGCGCAACTGGATGGACCGCGCCTGGCGCGAGGGCTGGTACGGCTCGGGCGCCGAATACAACTTCAACCCGATCATGGGCTGGGGCGACCAGCCGGGCGCGAGCGCGCAGGAACTGGCGCACGCGCTCGCGCAATTCGACCCGCACGGACTGGCGCAGGCCTTGCGCCGCGACGAGGACCATAGCGCGTGGTTCGATGCGGTGTGCGAGGCCTTGCTGCCGAATTATGCATACACGCTGGGATGGGATGTGCGCGACGGCCCGGTGCCCGATCACCTGCCGGTGATCCCGGTGCGGCGCGGCGTGCCCGCGTATGCCGGCCCGCCACTGCCGTGGCCGCCCGGCTGGGCGCGCATGTGGACCGGCGGCCAGGCGCTGGTCCGAACCGGCTTCAAAACAAATCCCGCTGGCGCCCCCTCCGACGCCGTTCGTTGATCTGCGCGATCGACATCTCGCGCCGGCCGGGAACCAGCGTGATCGCGTCGCCGGCCGCCAGCTCCCCGGTTTCGATCACGCGCAGGTAGAAACCGGTGTTGCCGGCCTGCACCATTGTCTTTACCGCGTGGTTGAAACCCATCTTCGCGTTGAACTTGTAGCACGGCTGGCGCGGCTCGGTCACTTCGAGCAGCGCGCTGCCGATATGCAAGCGATCGCCGATCCACACGTCGCTTTCGAGCACGCCCTGCAAGGTCAGGTTCTCGCCGATCGAACCCGGCGGCAGCGGTTCGTCGCGCTTCAGAACGGCAAGGCGTTGCGCTTCCCAGAATGCATAATGCTCCGACGGATACGCATACACCGCCTTGTCCAGTCCGCCATGCACGCTAAGGTCGGCCTGCTCGTCGCCGACGAATCCGAGTTTCTTCAGCATCACCGCGCCCGCCACCGGCTGCTTGTGGATGCCGGTGGCGATGCGATGCACCTCGTCCGATTGCCGCACGAACAGCGTGCCGACCAGCGACACATTCAGGCTCACGACTTTCATGCGGCCTCCGCCAGCCGGCGCCGGTTCGCCATGTTGGCCGCGTAGAGCGATATGCCGATCGCGGCGGCCATCGGTATCGCGCTGAAAAACGACAGCGTGGCGGTGCCCTGCAGCGACACGATCGCGCCGCCGGCGAAGGCGCCGACCGCCTGGCCGAGATAGACCGCGGACGAATTCAGCGATACCGACGCCGACGCCAGCGGCGGCGCCAACGTCACCAGCCACACCTGCTGCGCGCCGTTGATCGCGAAGCAGCCGAGCCCCCATAGCAATGTCAGCACGATGGTCGCCGACAGCGAACCGCGCGTCAGCGGCCAGAGCGCGATCGCAGCCAGCATGCAGCCCATCGCGGCGATGCCGACGCGCACCGGGCCGACGCGGTCCATCACGCGCGCGCCGATCACGTTGCCGATCACGCCGGTAATGCCGAAGCACAGGAACATCAGGCTGATGACGGTCGGCGTGGCGCCGATGAAATCCTTCAGCAGCAAGGCCATGTATGAAAACATCATGAACATGCCGAGCGCCTGGACCGCCGTCACCGAAATCACGAACAGCAGCGGCTTGTTCGCGAGCAAGGCCTTCCACGCGGCGCGGTCCATCGGCGCGACGAACAGCCCGGGCGGAATCCGCAGCCAGACGCCGGCCGCGAACAATGCCGACAACGCGCCGACCAGCCCAAAGGTCGGCCGCCAGCCGATGCGCGCGCCGAGATAGGCGCCGATCGGCGTGCCGACCACCGCCGCGATCGACCAGCCGAGGAACACCATCCCAATCGCCTTGCCGCGAATTTCCGGCGCCACCATCAGGCCGGCGGTGGCCGCCGCCTGCGCGGTAAAAATCGCGGCCCCGATCGCGGTCACCATGCGCGCCGGCAGCAGCAGGCCGTAGCCGGGCACCAGCGCCGACAGCAGATGCATCGCCGCGTACAGCAGCAGCGATGCGGTCAGCAGCTTGCGGCGGTCGATCGCGCTGGTCCAGCCCGCGAGCAGAGGTCCGGCGATGCAGATCGTCATCGCGAACGCGGAAATCAGCAGGCCGACCTGCGCCGGCGATACCGCGAGATCGGCGCTCAATTCATTGAGCATGCCGGGCACGATCATCACGCCGGTGCCGATCGCGAAATTGCCCAAGGTAAGGGACCACAGTCCGGATTGCATGGAGGCTCCAAGAAACGAGGCTGCCAGTGTAACGAAAGGAGAACGAGCGTGCCGAAAGCACGGTCGCCCGAATCGTCGCTTCAGCTGCCGCGCGTCAGCGCCTCCGGATTCAGAAGATTGCTCGGCCTGCCGGCCGCGAAATCGACGATGTTGCGGAACGCAGCGCCGAAATACAGCTCATAACTGTCTTTTTCGACATAGCCGAGATGCGGCGTCGCCAGCACGTTCGCATAGCGCAGCAGCGGCGAATCGGCCGGCAGCGGCTCGTTCTCGAAGACGTCGAGCGCGGCATACCCCGGCTGGCCGGTGCGCAGCGCAAACTCGAGCGCGCCGTCGGCCACCAGTTCGGCGCGGCTGGTGTTGACAAACAGCGCGGACGGCTTCATGCGCATCAGGTCGGCTGCGGTGACGATGCCACGCGTGGCGTCGTTCAGACGCAGCTGCAGCGACAGCACATCGGCTTCGGCGAAAAAGGCTTCGCGCGAGGCCGCCGCCTGGTAGCCGTCGCGTTCGGCTGCGACGCGGCTGGCTTCGCGGCCCCAGATCACGACCCGCATGCCGAACGCCTTGCCGTAGCCGGCGACCAGCTTGCCTATGCGGCCGTAGCCCCAGATCGCCAGCGTGCGGCCCTTGAGCGCGGTGCCGAGCATATTCAGTTCCGGCATCACGGATGCGGTCTGCCACAGGCCGTCGCGCAAGTTGGCCGCGTACTGCGGAATCTTGCGCGTGGCCGCCATGATCAGCGCCCAGGTCAGTTCGGCCGGTGCGGTCGGATCGCTGACGCCTTCGACAATGGCGACGCCGCGCTCGGTGGCGGCGGCCACGTCGACATGGCCGGCGAGCTTGCCGGTCTGCGAAATCAGCTTGAGATTCGGCAACTTTTCCAGCAGCGCGCGCGGCAACGCGGTGCGTTCGCGGATCAGCACCAGCGCGTCAAACGGGGCAAGACGTGCCGCAAGTTGTCCGAGGCCGCGTGCGCTATTGTTAAATGCCGTCACCTCGTGACCGTCGAGCACGCGGAAACAATCGAGGCGGCGGACACTGTCCTGATAATCGTCGAGGATGGCTATTTTCATGTGATTTTGGCAATTTCGTCGCATTTCCGTAACAAAGATACGGAGTTACAAAAAATGGAGGAAGACTTACTACAAAAGTCAACCTTTGTTCCTACATTTTTGTTGCTAGTCATTGAGCGGAGGTATGCCCGCGTGTACAATCGGTCCCTTATTTTCGCGTTTTCCACAATAGCGCGAACCCCTCAGCCCGGCCATTATTCCATTTTTCGGGCTGCGCGGTCACCAGACCGCCTTCGACAAGATTGCCGTACCGCTAGACCACCCCCTAGCCGAGCCACAAGCTGACGACGATCCTGACGTGCCGGGACAAGGCAGAATTCTTCTTTATTGGCATTGGAGGTAGTTCCTATGAATCAGCCCGTTATGGGAGGCGTTGCATCATTGAATGCACCGACTTACGTCAAACAACAGAAACTGATCAGCTGGGTCGCGGAAATCGCCGCCCTGACCAAACCGGAGCGCATCCACTGGTGCGACGGTTCGCAAGAGGAATACGATCGCCTGTGCGGCGAAATGGTGGCCGCCGGCACCATGAAAAAACTGAATGAAGCCAAGCGCCCGAACAGCTACCTCGCCTGTTCCGATCCATCCGACGTCGCGCGCGTCGAAGACCGCACCTTCATCTGCTCGGCAAAACAGGAAGACGCCGGCCCGACCAACAACTGGATGGCGCCGGCCGAAATGCGGGTCACGCTGAACGGTCTGTTCGACGGTTGCATGAAGGGCCGCACCATGTACGTGGTGCCGTTCTCGATGGGTCCGCTCGGCTCGCCAATCGCCCACATCGGCGTCGAGCTGTCGGATTCGCCTTACGTCGCGGTCAACATGCGCATCATGACGCGCATGGGCAAGGCGGTGTACGAGGTGCTCGGTAGCAACGGCGATTTCGTGCCCTGCGTGCACAGCGTCGGCAAGCCGCTGGCGCAAGGCGAGCAGGACGTCGCCTGGCCTTGCAATCCCACCAAGTACATCGTGCATTATCCGGAAACCCGTGAAATCTGGTCGTTCGGTTCCGGCTACGGCGGCAACGCGCTGCTCGGAAAGAAATGCTTTGCGCTGCGCATTGCATCGACCATGGGCCGCGACCAAGGCTGGCTGGCCGAACACATGTTGATCCTCGGCGTCGAATCGCCCGAAGGCAAGAAGCACTACGTTGCGGCAGCCTTCCCGTCGGCTTGCGGCAAGACCAATTTCGCAATGCTGATTCCGCCCAAGGTCTTCAACGGCTGGAAAGTCACCACCATCGGCGACGACATCGCCTGGATCAAGCCGGGCGCCGATGGCCGCCTGTACGCGATCAATCCGGAAGCCGGCTACTTCGGCGTGGCGCCGGGCACCAACACCGCGACCAATTCCAACTGCATGGCGTCGCTCAATGCGAACACCATCTTCACCAACGTCGCGCTGACCGACGACGGCGACGTCTGGTGGGAAGGCCTGACCAAGGAAGCGCCGGCGCACCTGATCGACTGGCAGGGCAAGGACTGGACGCCGGCCATCGCCAAGGAAGCCGGCCGCAAGGCCGCGCATCCGAACGCGCGCTTCACCGTTTCCGCCACGCAGAACCCGGTGATCGACCCGGCCTGGGACGATCCGGCCGGCGTCCCGATCTCGGCCTTCATTTTCGGCGGCCGCCGTTCCACCACGGTGCCGCTGGTCACTGAAGCGCGCAACTGGGTTGAAGGCGTGTACATGGCCGCGACCATGGGTTCGGAAACCACCGCCGCCGCTGCCGGCCAGCAGGGCGTGGTGCGGCGCGACCCGTTCGCGATGCTTCCGTTCACCGGCTACAACATGAGCGATTACTTCCAGCATTGGCTGAACATGGGCAAGAAGATCGCCGCCTCGCCGGCCGAACTGCCGAAGATCTTCTGCGTCAACTGGTTCCGCACCGACGACAACGGCAAGTTCGTCTGGCCCGGCTTCGGCGACAACATGCGCGTGCTGAAGTGGATGCTGGATCGCCTCGAAGGCAAGGCCGGCGGCACCGAAAACATTTTCGGCGTGACGCCGCGCTACGAAGACCTGAAGTGGGACGGCATCGAGTTCACGCAGCAGCAGTTCGACAAGATCACCTCGATCGACAAGAGCGCGTGGCAAGCGGAACTGAAACTGCACGCGGAACTGTTCGACAAGCTGAAGCACCACTTGCCGTCGGAACTGGCGTCAACCAAGGCGCAACTGGAAAAGCGGCTGGCGGCGTAAGGCTGCGGCGACACTGTCTCCCGTAGGGGAGATGGCGGAGACGCATAAAAACAAAGCGCGGCAGGGCGACCTGACCGCGCTTTTTCAATGGGCCGGGGGCCGGCCTCAGGTCAACTTCATCCGCGCATGGTCGAGCAAGGCTTCGAGCTCGGCGGCCGGCAACGGCGTGGAAAACAGGTAGCCTTGTCCATAGTCGCAGCCGGCGGCCGCCAGCAGTTCGCGCTGCTCCCTGGTTTCCACGCCTTCCGCGACCACCTTCAGCCCCAGCGCGTGCGCCATCACGATGATGGCCTTGCAGAGCACCAGGTCGTCCGAGCCAGCCGCCAGGTTGCGCACGAAAGACTGGTCGATCTTGATATAGTCGATGGCGAATTTTTTGAGATAGCTCAGCGATGAATAACCGGTGCCGAAATCGTCCAGCGCGATCTGGATGCCGGCATTGCGGATGGCGGCCAGCCTGCCGGTAACCGCGGCGCCGGCTTCCAGCAGCAAACCTTCGGTGATTTCGACGGTCACGCTGCGCCCGGGGAGATCGAGTTCGCGTAAATACGCGCTCCAGCGTTCATGTGCGTCGTCATCGTCGCGAAACTGGACCGGGGACGTGTTCACGCTGATCTGGAACCGCGGGTCATGCTCCGCCCGCAAGCGCCGTACCTGCCGCGCCGCCTGCCGGAACATCCAGTCGCCGATGTCCGTGATCATGCCGGTCTGTTCGGCGATCGGGATGAAGTCGGCCGGGTTGATCAGACCGCGCTCCGGATGATGCCAGCGTATCAGTGCTTCCACCTTGTAAATGCCGCCGCTGGCCAACTCCACGATCGGCTGGTAAACCACGCGGAACTGCTCGCCGGCCAGCGCGCCGCGCAAATCGGTGGCCAGCCGCATCCGCGCCTGCGCGGCTTCCTGCATCGACGGAGTAAAAAAATGAAAGCGGCCGCGCCCCTGGCTCTTCGCGGCATACATGGCCTGGTCGGCGTTCTTCAGCAAGGCCTCGACCGTGAGCGCGTCGTCCGGATAGAGCGTGATGCCGACGCTGGCCGAGATGAAAACCGTTTCCGCTTCCAGCTGAAAAGGCTCGCCGAGTTTGCGCAAGATCTCGTCGGCGATACGGGTGGCGTCGCCGGCGCCTTGCAACTCGCCGACGATGACGGCGAATTCGTCTCCGCCCAGCCGCGCCACGTCGTCGGGCTGGCGGACGCAGGCGCGCAGGCGCTGCGCCGCCGCCTGCAGCAGCAAATCGCCCGCCGCGTGCCCCAGCGTGTCGTTGACTTCCTTGAACAAGTCCAGATCGAGAAACAGCAGCGCCATCGCCGCGCCGTGCCGATGCGCCCGCGGGATCTCCTGCTCCAGGCGCTCATGGAACATGCGGCGGTTGAGCAGACCGGTCAGCGGGTCGCAGTTGGCCTGCTGCCAGATCAGTTTTTCATATTCCTTCTTTTTGGCGAGATCGGAAAACAAGGCAACCCGGCGATACACCTCGCCCTTTTCCTTGAAGATGGTGTTGATGCTGATCCATTCGGCATACACGTCGCCGTTCCTGCGCCGGTTCCATATTTCGCCTTGCCAGCGCCCTGTCGTATGAATAGCCTGCCACATCGCTTCGTAGAATTCGCGGTCGTGGTGGCCGGAATTGAGGATGTCCGGTTTGTTACCGACCGCGTCCTGGCCGCTATAGCCGGTCAGTTCGGTGAAGGCCTGATTGACGGTAATGATGGTGTTATCCGCGTCGGTGACCAGCATGGCCTCGCTGCTGTTCTCGTATACCAGGAAGGCCAGACGCATCGATTCCTCGGCACGCTTGCGCTCGGTGACGTCAGAGTGGGTGCCGATCATGCGCAAGGGCTTGCCGCGCGCATTCCGGCTGATCGCCATGCCATGGCTGGAGATCCATTTCCAGCTGCCGTCCTTGCAGCGCAACCGGTATTCGTTGCCGTAGGCGTGCGTTCTGCCGGCGATATAGTCGGCGGTGGCCGCCAACACCGCCGGCTTGTCGTCCGGGTGCAGGATGTTTTCCCAATCCTCGATCCGGTTGCCGAACTCATGGTCGGCATAACCCAGCATTTCCTTCCAGCGCCGGGAATAAAAAACCTCGCCGCTGTCATTGTTCCAGTCCCATACGCCTTCGCCCGCGCCTTCCAGCGCGTACTTCCAGCGAAATTCGCTCTGTTCCAGCGCGGCCCGGGCCGTGGCGCGCTGCTGCAATCCGGCAAGCAGTACGTAGCCGATCAAAACCAGCAGCGCCGAGATACCGGCGCCGGCCAGCAGGTAGGTCTGCCGTTGCCGCAGATAGGGATCGAGCAGTTCGTCCATGGCGCGGCCGATGACCACCACCAGGCCGTAGTCGGCCAGCGCGCGCCACGCGTACAGACGCTCGATGCCGTCGATCTGGGAAGCGCGCCGGAAGAATCCCATGGTCGAGGCCTTGGCGTTCAGGTACGGCACGCCGCGCAGCGTTCCGCCCGGGCCTTGGGCCAGGCCGGGCGAACGCGCGAGCAATTCCCCGTCGGGCCGGGCCAGCACGATGGCGGCGCCCGGACCGAGATCGATCGCCTGCGAAAAGCGGGTGAAGTAGTCGGGTGCGACCGACACCACGATGACGCCGGCAAAACGGCCGTGCGCATCGGTCAGCGGCCGCGCGAACTGGATCGACCAGCGTTGCGAGATGCGGCCGACGACCGGCTTGCTGACGAACAGCATGTCGCCTGCGCCGTCGCGATGCGCGCGAAAGTGCTCGCGATCGCTCAAATCGATGCGACCGGCCAGCGGATCGGCGCTGGAAAAGACCAGCATGCCGCGGGAATCGATGATGCCGACCTGGAATGCCACTTCTTTTTCGAGATAGACCTGGCGCGCCCGCACCTGCGCGGCGAAGGCCTGCGGGTCGCCGCGCCAGCGCTCGCGCAGGTCGATCAGAGTGAGATCCACCGCGTGCACCGCGAAGCGCGTCTCTTCGGCAAACACGCGCACCAGGTTTTCCGCTTCCTTGCGGCCGTCCGCGATGGTCTGGTCGTGCAGGCGCTGCAAGCCGAGAGCAACGAAGAGCCACAGCAGCGGCAGAACGCAGCCCAGAAAAACAGCCAGCTGGCCGCGCGGCGACACACCTCCCATCCCGGCCTTCCTCCGCAACAGGGGAAGGATCGTACCCGCTAGCATTGAAACCGGATGCGCTTAAAACTCTTCCCAGTCGCTGCCATGCGCGGTCGACGCGGTCGATGCCACCGCCGCCAGCCGCCGCTGCGGCGCCGGCGCGGCGCTCACCGCCCTTGCGCGCGGCTTTTTATTTTCCAGCGGCACGACCGCGGCCTTGGCGGCCGTCGCCGTCTGCACACCATCGAGCTTGAACACGCTGACCGCTTGCGCCAGGCTGCCAGCCTGATCCTGCATCGCTTGCGATGCAGCCGCCGCCTCTTCCACCAGTGACGCGTTCTGCTGCGTGACTTCATCCATCTGGCTGATCGCCTGGTTGATCTGTTCGATACCCGAGGTCTGCTCCTGCGTCGCCGCCGAGATCTCGCTCATGATGTCGGTCACGCGCTTGATGCTTTCCACGATCTCCTGCATCGTGGCACCGGCCTGGTCGACCAGCTTGGCGCCGGCATCGACCTTCTCCACCGAATCGCCGATCAGGGTCTTGATTTCCTTGGCCG
>UEXY01000070.1_pt1 | contig 26703 bp, 25 predicted proteins | sample 4301061 | NCBI WGS metagenome assembly UEXY01 (sample SAMEA4773184, study PRJEB27434) | metagenome | biome: 2259; feature: agricultural soil; material: soil | place: USA | collected 2014-09 | depth 0.25 m | reverse complement strand
AGAAGAGGACTCGAACCTCCACAGTGTTGCCACCGCTAGGACCTGAACCTAGTGCGTCTACCAATTCCGCCATCTGGGCGATGCGAAAGACAAAGATTATAGCGGAAATCCGAAAGATGTCAATTCGACCGCGCAATTAAATTAGACGGACCGTGCGTTAGGTAAATGGAACCCTAGTCCGTTACACTAGGGCCTGCAATCAATAATAAAGAACTGAAGTACCCATTTGAACCAATACTCCTACACTATCCCCAGCCGGGAGGAAATTCTCGGTATTCTGCGCACCGCGGTGGCCCCCCAGGATGCGCAGTCGCTCGCCGCGGCTCTCGATGTCAAACCGGAAGAAATGGACGGCCTGACACGTCGCTTGAATGCGATGGAACGCGACGGCCAGATCAAGCCGAATCGTAACGGCCACTACCAACTGGCCCATCAACCCAATTTCATCGAAGGCCGCGTTAGCGGCCATCGCGAAGGCTACGGCTTTCTGGCGCCCGACGACGGCGGCGACGACATCTTCCTTCCGGAAAAGGAAATGCAGAAGGTGCTGCACGGCGACCGCGTGCAGATCCGCATCGTCGGCACCGATCGGCGTGGCCGCCTCGAAGGCTCGATCGTCGAGGTCATCGAGCGCGCGAACACGTATGTCATCGGCCGTCTGTTGAACGAGAACGGCGTCTGGGTGGTGGCGCCGGAAGACAAACGCATCGGCCAGGACATTTTGCTGCATGGCTCCCCCGGCAAGGCCAAGACCGGGCAGGTCGTTAGCGTCGAACTGGTCGAACAGCCTTCGCGCTATACGCAGCCGGTCGGCAAGATTGTGGAAGTGCTCGGCGATATCGACGATCCCGGCATGGAAATCGAAATCGCGGTGCGCAAGTATGGAGTGCCGCATGAGTTTTCCGAGGCAGTCAAAAAGCTGGCGGCCAAGCTGCCGGACGAAGTGCGCGGCGCCGACCTCGCCGATCGTGTCGATTTGCGCGACATACCGCTGGTGACCATCGACGGCGAAGATGCGCGCGATTTCGATGACGCGGTGTACTGTGAACCGGTCAAGATCGGGCGCAGTAACGCGTTTCGCCTGATCGTTGCGATTGCCGACGTCAGCCACTATGTGAAACCCAATGATGCGCTCGACAAGGATGCGCTGGAACGCAGCACCTCGGTGTACTTCCCGCGTCGCGTAATCCCGATGCTGCCGGAAAAGCTGTCGAACGGCCTGTGCTCGCTGAACCCGGCGGTCGACCGCCTGACCCTGGTCTGCGACGCGGTAATCACCGCCAGGGGCGAGATCAAGGCGTATCAGTTTTATCCGGCGGTGATCCATTCAGCTGCACGTCTGACGTACACCGAAGTGGCCGCCATTCTCGCCAATACCAAGGGCACCGAAGCAGTCCGGCGCCAGGCGCTGGTGCCGCATCTGCTGCATCTGTACGGGGTTTTCCAGGCGCTGCTGCATGCGCGACAGGCGCGCGGTGCGATCGATTTCGAAACCACCGAGACCTATATCGTCTGCAACGCGATGGGCAAGATCGAGCAGATCCTGCCGCGCACGCGCAACGACGCGCACCGCGTGATCGAGGAATGCATGCTGGCTGCGAACGTCTGTGCTGCCGACTTGCTTGCGCGGCACAAGCATCCTGGCGTCTATCGCGTGCATGCCGGGCCGTCCAAGGAAAAACTGACCCAGGTGCGAACTTTCCTCAAGCAGATGGGTTTGCATCTGGGCGGCGGCGATACGCCGGCCGCGTCCGATTATGCGGAGCTGATTCCCAAGATCAAGTTGCGCCCCGATGCAGTGCTGCTGCAGACCATGCTGCTGCGCTCGATGCAGCAGGCGGTCTATAGCCCGGATAACATCGGCCACTTCGGACTTGCGTACGAGGCATATGCTCATTTCACCAGCCCGATCCGCCGTTATCCCGATCTGCTGACGCATCGCGCGATCAAGGCCATCCTGCAAGGAAAACGCTATGAGCCGAAAGACATCAAGAGCAGCGAACTGAATACGATGCTGTCGCCGGCCGCGCGCAGGATGGCGGCGCAGGACAAGGCTGCGGGCAAGAAAAGGAAAGAAGGCGAACTGGCGATCTGGGAAGCACTCGGCATCCATTGCTCTGCCAACGAACGGCGTGCCGACGAGGCATCGCGCGATGTCGAGGCCTGGCTGAAATGCTACTTCGTGCGCGACAAGCTGGGCGAGGAATTCACCGGCACGATTTCCGGTGTGGCGCCGTTCGGCATTTTTGTTCAACTGGATGCATTGTTTATCGAGGGACTGGTGCACGTGACCGAGCTCGGCGCCGATTACTTTCAGTATGACGAGGTGCGCCATGAACTGCGTGGCGAGCGTACCGGCATTCGCTACCAGCTTACCGATCGCGTGACGGTGCAAGTAAGCCGCGTGGATCTCGACGCGCGCAAGATCGACTTGCGCTTGGTCAACGAGCTTGATATCAGGACGACGCTGAAGAATGAGGCGCGCCGAGCCGAGGCCGAGCAGGCGCGCGAAAAGAAACCAAAGGCAAAAGCCAGGACGCCGGCCGGGAAAGCCGAGCCCGCGAAAGCAGCCAAGGCCAAGCCCACCCGTGCCGCCAGCGGAGCGACCAAGACCGCGCATTCGACCAAAACGCATGCGAAAGCCGGCAAGAAAAAAAGATAAGACATGAAAAGCAAAATGATTTTCGGGTTTCACGCCGTGACGGCGCGTTTGCGCCATGACGCATCTTCCGTCGAGGAAATCTATGTCGATGCAAGCCGGCATGACCGACGCATGCAGGAACTGCTGCGCGCCGCCGAAGGCGCGAAAGTGCGGATCATTCATACCGACGACCAGCGCCTGAACGGCATGGTCGGCACGCGCCGCCATCAGGGTGTGGTGGCCAAGGCCGGCGAGCTGTCGCTGGCGCGCAATCTCGATGAATTGCTCGATGCCATCGAAGGGCCGCCGCTGCTGCTGATACTCGACGGCGTGACCGATCCGCACAATCTCGGCGCCTGCCTGCGCGTCGCCGACGGTGCCGGCGCACACGCGGTGATTGCGCCGAAAGACCGTGCGGTCGGCTTAAATGCAACCGCCGCGAAGGTAGCGAGCGGTGCCGCCGAAACGGTGCCGTATATTACCGTCACCAATCTGGCGCGTACCATGCGCGAGTTGAAGGAGCGCGAAATCTGGCTGATCGGCACTACGGATGACGCGGAGAAGAGCCTGTACGAGGGCGATTTTTCCGGCCCTGCCGCTCTGGTGATGGGCTCGGAAGGCGAGGGCATGCGTCGTCTGACGCGCGAGAATTGCGATCTGCTGGTCAGCATTCCCATGCACGGCGCAGTCGAGAGCCTGAATGTGTCCGTCGCCTCCGGCGTCTGCCTGTATGAAGCGCGCCGCCAGCGTATTGCGGCAGGCTGAAGGCGGGCTGCCGCCATGTGGTAGAGGCGACGCCTGACGCCGCGCCTGCAACGCGCTAACATTACCCATCGAGCACGCTTTCACATCGTCTATGTTCAATCGCATCCGCGAAGACATTGCCAGCATCATCGAACGCGACCCGGCCGCGCGCACCGGATGGGAGGTGCTGACCTGCTATCCGGGTTTGCATGCAATCATTCTGCATCGCCGGGCGCGCTGGTGCTGGGATCATGGTTTCAAATGGCTGGGGCGCTTCATCTCGCATATCGCACGCGGATTGACCGGGATCGAAATTCATCCAGGCGCGACGATCGGCAGGCGCGTGTTCATCGACCACGGATTCGGCGTGGTGATCGGCGAAACCGCAGAGGTCGGCGACGACTGCACCATCTACCAGGGCGTGACGCTGGGCGGCACTTCGCTTAACAAGGGCGCCAAGCGGCATCCGACCCTCGGGCGAGGGGCGATCATCGGCGCCGGTGCCAAGGTGCTGGGCGGTTTTACCGTGGGCGAGGGCGCGAAGGTCGGCTCCAACGCGGTCGTCGTGAAAGAGGTGCCGCCCGGTGCGACGGCGGTGGGCAATCCGGCGCACATCGTTCAGAAGGATGTCGGCCGGCAACGCGAGGAGGCGACCGCACGGGTATTTTCCGCTTACGGCGTAACGCCCAACAGCGGGGATGATCCGCTTGCCACCGCGCTGCACAAGTTGATCGATCACGCAGTCGCGCAGGAGCAGCAGATGCAGCAAGTGATCGCGGCATTGAAGAGTGCCGGCGTGAGTTGCGAAATCTTGTCCGACTCGGACAAGTTCGACCCGGAGCAGTTGAACAAGCTGGTGGAATGAGGATGCTACGGTGAGTGAATCGGCTGATGCGATCGACAGCTCTCGCGACGACGAGATACTCGATCCGTTCGAGGTGCGTGTTCTGGCTGTGCTGGCGGAAAAAGAGGCGTTGACGCCAGATAACTATCCACTGTCTCTGAACGCATTGATCAATGGCTGCAATCAGTTGTCGAGCCGCGATCCGGTGATGTCGATATCCGAAGATACGGTGCAGGATGTGCTGCAGCGCCTGGTGCAGAGAAAGCTGGTGTCCGAGGTGCGTCAGGCCGGCGCGCGCGTCGCCAAGTATGAACACCGGATGCGCATGAAATGGTCGCTGGAGCAGGACAAGCTGGCGGTATTGACAATGCTGATGCTGCGCGGAATTCAGACGCCCGGTGAAATACGCGCCCGTAGCGGGCGCCTGCATGACTTTGCCACCGTCGCGCACGTCGAGATGGGCCTGCAATTCCTGATCGACAAATTTCCGCCGCTCGTCGCGCGCCTGGCGCGCACGCCGGGCACGAAGGAAGCGCGCTATGCGCATCTGTTGTCAGGCGATGAAGCGCTGGAGCGACAGGAACTGGCTGCCAGTTTTTCATCGACCGTCGATACGTCGCGGCAGGATCGTGTTGCTCAGCTTGAGGCTGAGGTGGCCCGGCTGCGCGGCGAGGTCGAGCGCCTCGGCGAACAGTTCGATGCCTTTAAAAAACAATTCGACTAACTTGATGCGCTGCAGGCGATATCGAAACGCGAAAACGAAGCATCGGCATTGAGCGCGAGCCAGCCGCCGCGTGCCGGCTCGTGGTCGCAGTCCCAATCCGGTAGTACATAACGTATCCGCTTTGCGTCATTGGCCTGGTATTCGTGCACCGCAGGTCGATGCGTGTGACCGTGAATCATGAGCGTCGTGCCGGTTTGCTCGAACACCGTTGCGATGGCCGCGGCGTTGACGTCCATGATCTCGTACGGCTTGCTGCGCTGCGCTTCGCGGCTGCCGCTGCGCATGCCGTCAATGATCGCCTTGCGTTGCGCCAGCGGCATTGCAAGGAATTGCTGCTGCCAGTCAGGCTTGCGCACCATTGCCCGGAAATCCATGTAGGCATGATCATCGGTACATTGGGCGTCGCCGTGAAGCAGCGCGACGCGTTGCCCGGCGATGCTTGCGACGAAAGGCTCGGCAAGCAGCGTCATCCCCGCGGCATTTGCAAACGACTGCCCGACCAGAAAATCGCGGTTGCCCGCAATCCAGAATATCGCCACGCCGGCGTCGCTCACTTGCCGGATCGCAGCCGCGATTTTCCCGTTATACGGCGTCGCGATATCGTCATCGCCGGCCCAGTATTCGAACAGGTCACCGAGCAGATACAGCTGTTGCACCCTGGTTGCGCGCTGCTGCAGAAAATCGATGAACGCTTGCGTCGTGCGCGGTAGTGACGGTTGCAAATGGATGTCCGAAACAAAAAGCGCAACCGGTTCCGATTGCGCTTTGTTCGAAGCCGTTGTCATCGATGTGTTCGACTCGGGCATCCGGGGTCAGGCCTCTTCGGCCTTTTCGATGACGACGTTCTCGACCGGCACATCGGCGAACATGCCGGTGCGGGTGGTCTTGACCGACTTGATCTTGTCGACGACGTCGGCGCCTTCAACTACCTTGGCGAATACGCAGTAACCCCAGCCGTCCTGTCCCGGGTAGTCGAGAAAGTTGTTGTTCTTGACGTTGATGAAGAACTGCGCGGAGGCGGAATGCGGCGCCGAGGTGCGCGCCATCGCGACTGTGTACTGTTCGTTCTTCAGGCCGTTTTTCGCTTCATTCTCGATCGGCTCGTTGGTCGGCTTCTGCTTCATGCCCGGTTCGAAGCCGCCGCCCTGAATCATGAAGCCGTCGATCACCCGATGAAAGATCGTGCCGTTGTAGTGGCCGGAGCGCACATATGCAAGAAAATTCTCGACCGTCTTCGGTGCTTTCTCGGCGTCGAGTTCGAGTTTGATGTTGCCGTGGTTGGTGGTGAGGATGACAGCCATGGTGGTTCCTTATTGAGAATTGAATTATTTGACGACGGACACTGATTCGATCACGACCGGTTTCGCCGGCACGTTCGAATACATGCCGCTGCTCGTGGTCTCGACCGCTTTGATCCTGTCGACGATATCGGTGCCCTTGACGACCTTGCCGAACACCGCGTAGCCCCAGCCGTCCTGTCCCGGGTAATCGAGAAAACCGTTGTTCTTGACATTGATGAAAAATTGCGCGGAGGCAGAGTGCGGCGCCGAGGTGCGCGCCATCGCGACCGTGTAAGTGTCGTTCTTGAGGCCGTTCTTCGCCTCGTTCTCGATCGGCGGATTGGTCGGCTTCTGCTTCATGTCCTTGTCGAAGCCGCCGCCCTGGATCATGAAGTTGTTGATCACGCGATGAAATATCGTACCGTTGTAATGACCGCTTTTCACGTAGTCAAGAAAGTTTGCAACCGACTTTGGCGCTTTTTCCGGATAGAGTTCCAGCACGATGTCGCCCATCGTGGTCTTGAGCGCAACCCGCGGATTGTCCGCGGCATGTGCGCCCTGCATCGCGCCCGCCACGGACAGGGCTGCGATCAATTGAATGAAATGTCGTCGCGAAGATGGCATGACTGCTTCCTTTTCTCTTTACAGAAAAATCCCGATTGTGTATCTTCCGTGTCCCTTTGCCAGCGAGGCGTGGCACCCTCCGCGGTCAAAGAGGCATCAATGTTATACTGCGGCGGAACCGTGCATTTTATCAAAATAAGCATTAAAAAAGGGTTTCGGCGCCGCTGTTGCATCACGTCACTTGCCGGCTCTGCGAAGATAAAGCGCCAGTCGGCCGATCGCGTGACAAGTTCTTAGCCGAAACGGAAAACCTCTCATGACCGCCCTCAAGATCTACAACACGCTCGCGCGTGAAAAGCAGATTTTTGTTCCTATGCACGCCGGTAAAGTTCGCATGTATGTCTGCGGCATGACAGTGTATGACTACTGCCACCTGGGGCATGCGCGCGTGATGGTGGTGTTCGACATGGTGCAACGCTGGCTACGCGCATCCGGCCTGGATGTCACGTATGTGCGCAACATTACCGATATCGATGACAAGATCATCAAGCGCGCGGTCGAGAACGGCGAGCCGATTTCGCATTTGACGCAGCGCTTCATCGATGCCATGGAAGAGGACGCGGCCGCACTCGGCGTGCAAAAGCCGGACCATGAGCCGCGCGCGACGCAATACGTACCGCAGATGTTGGATCTGATTGAAAAACTGGAAGGCAGCGGCCTCGCCTACCATGCAAGCGATGGCGACGTGAATTACTCTGTGCGCGATTTCCCATCGTACGGAAAATTGTCCGGCAAGTCGCTCGACGATCTGCGCGCCGGCGAACGTGTCGAGCTGAATACCGGCAAGCGCGATCCGCTTGACTTCGTGCTGTGGAAGGCCGCGAAGGAGTCGGAGCCGGATGAAGTCAAATGGGATTCGAAATGGGGAAGGGGGCGCCCCGGCTGGCATATCGAATGCTCGGCCATGAGCTGCGAATTGCTCGGTGAGCAGTTCGACCTGCACGGTGGCGGCGAGGACTTGCAGTTTCCCCATCACGAAAATGAAATAGCCCAATCCGAAGGCGCGCATCGCCATCCATTCGTCAATTACTGGATGCATAACGGTTTCATTCGCGTCGATGACGAAAAGATGTCGAAATCGCTCGGCAATTTTTTCACCATCCGCGATGTGCTGAAAAAATATGATCCCGAAGTCGTACGCTTTTTCATCTTGCGCGCGCATTATCGCAGTCCGCTCAATTACTCCGACGCGCATCTGGACGACGCTAGGCACGCGCTTGCCCGCCTCTATACCGCGTTGAAAGACGTGGTGTCGGATGGTCTTCCCGTCGACATGAGCGAACAGCACGCGGCCCGCTTTGCGGACGCAATGAATGATGATTTCAATACGCCGATAGCAATTGCCGTTCTGTTCGATCTCGCCAATGAAGTCAACAAGAGCAAGTCGCCGGTGTTGGCGCGTCAACTGAAGGCGTTGGCCGGCGTGGTCGCGTTACTGCAACGCGCGCCGCAGGAATTTCTGCAGGCTGGCCCGGCTGATGCCGAAGCCGGTTTGGACGAGAGCCGGATCGCGGTGCAAATCGAAGCGCGCGCCGCCGCCAAGAAGGCACGTAACTTTACCGAGGCTGATCGCATTCGCGCGGAACTGCTGGCCGACGGCATCGTGCTCGAAGACAAGCCGGGCGGCGTCACCGAGTGGCGAAGGGCATAAGCGGCATGGCGACATCCCACCAACCCGACGGCGGCGTCTGCGTACCCGCATACTGGCAGGACGCAAGGGACGAACTGATGAAGCGCGACCGCATCATGCGTAAGCTGATTCCGCAGTTTGGTGATATGCACCTGATCGGACGCGGCGAGGCGTTCACAACACTTGCGCGCTCGATCGTCAGCCAGCAGATCTCGGTGAAGGCGGCCGACTCAATCTGGCAACGTTTTCTGGAAGTCTGTCCAAAATGCACGCCCGCACAGGTGCTCAAGGTCGGCTTGGATACGCTCGCCGGCTGCGGCTTATCAAAAAGAAAAGCCGAGTATGTAGTGGATCTGGCGGACCATTTCAAGTCCAAGCGTGTGCACACGGATAAATGGACGGAGATGGACGACGAAGAAGTCATCTCGGAACTCGTGCAGATCCGTGGAATCGGACGCTGGACAGCCGAGATGTTTTTGATATTTAATCTGCTCCGACCAAACATACTGCCTTTGGACGACGTGGGCTTGCTCAAGGGCATCAGCGTCAATTATTTTTCCGGCGAACCGGTATCCCGTAGCGATGCGCGCGAAGTGGCGGCCAACTGGGAGCCATGGCGTACTGTCGCCACGTGGTATCTTTGGCGCAGTCTGGATTCCGCGCTGGTGGTTTGATGAATCGAATAACCACCTCGTGTTGATATAAGGAGGCACGATGAGTAAAACAACTTTTCTCGGTTTCGAGCAACCGATTGCCGAACTCGAGGGAAAAATCGAAGAACTGCGCTTTGTGCAGGACGACTCGGCAGTCGACATCTCTGAAGAAATCGAGCGCCTGTCCAAGAAGAGCCAGCAGCTCACCAAGGATATCTACGCCAAGCTGAGCCCCTGGCAGGTTTCACAGATCGCACGCCATCCGCAACGCCCCTACACGATGGATTACGTGAACGAGATCTTCACCGATTTCCATGAATTGCATGGTGACCGCAGTTATGCGGACGACCTGTCCGTCATCGGCGGTCTGGCGCGTTTCAACGGCCAGTCCTGCATGGTGATCGGCCACCAGAAAGGTCGCGACACCAAAGAGCGCGCGATGCGCAATTTCGGCATGCCCAAGCCGGAAGGCTATCGCAAGGCAATGCGCCTGATGAAGCTGGGCGAAAAGTTCGGCCTGCCGATCTTTACCTTTGTCGATACGCCCGGTGCATTCCCCGGCATCGACGCCGAAGAGCGTGGCCAGTCGGAAGCGATCGGGCACAATCTGTATGTGATGGCCGAACTGAAGGTGCCGCTGATTGCAACCATCATCGGCGAAGGCGGGTCCGGCGGGGCATTGGCGATCGCAGTCGGCGATGCGGTGCTGATGCTGCAGTACGCGACCTATTCGGTGATTTCGCCCGAGGGTTGCGCCTCCATTCTCTGGAAAACCTCCGAACGCGCATCCGACGCCGCCGATGCGCTGGGGCTTACTGCACATCGCTTGAAGGCGATGAACCTGATCGACAAGATTGTCAACGAACCCCTCGGCGGCGCACATCGCGACCCGAAGCAGATGGCCGTGATGCTCAAGCGCGCGCTGGCCGATTCGCTGCGCCAGTTCCAGGGAATGAAGACCAAGGATCTGCTGGTGGCACGTCATGAGAAACTCATGAGCTACGGCAAATTCAAGGAAATCACTTCACCGGAATAAATCGTGGCAAGTCGATTGGCAGCGTCCGTACCGGACGCTTTCGAACGCGCGTTGGGAGAAATTCTGACGCGCGTTGCCGTTTCTGCAGAGCGTAATTCCGAAACGCGTGCACTGGCGATTGCCTATAGCGGCGGCCTCGATTCGGCTGCGCTGCTGCATCTTGCGCATACCTATGCGCAGCGGCATGACATGGCACTGTACGCATTTCATGTCCATCACGGGCTCAGCCCCAACGCCGACGGCTGGCTTGCGCATTGCGAGCGCGAATGCAGCCGTCTCGGCGTTCGTTTCGACTCACGCCGCATCAGCCTCGCGGCGCGTGAGCGGGGCGGCACCGAGCAGGCCGCGCGGATCGGCCGTTATGCGGCGCTCGGCGAATTGTGCGGCGCTCACCGGGTGCCTTTGCTCCTCACGGCGCATCATCAGGACGATCAGGCCGAAACCATACTATTGCAACTACTACGCGGGGCGGGCATTGCCGGCTTGTCCGGCATGGAGTCGCTTAACACCGCACCCGGTTTGCTGGGGGATGACGCACTACTGATTGGGCGCCCGCTGCTCGATGTGGCGCGCAGCATGCTGGAGCAATTTGTCGCCCAGCAGGAAATCGCGTATATCGAAGACGAATCGAATGCGGATTTCCGTTATGCGCGCAATGCATTGCGTCATCGCGTGATGCCGGCACTGGTCGAATGCTTTCCGGGATTTCAGCAGCGTTTCGCGCGCACGGCGCAACACGCGCAAGCGGCGCAGCGTCTATTGAATGAACTGGCGGCACAGGATCTGGCCGCGTGCATTGACGGAGAATCCATCGACATAGGACGCCTGCGGCGCTTGAGTTCCGATCGCATCGACAATCTACTGCGTTACTGGCTTGCGTCGCGTGGCGCGCGCATGCCCGCCACCGCGTGGCTCGGCGAAATGCGAGAGCAATTGTTCGAGGCGAAAGAGGATGCGCGCATTCGTGTGACGCATGCCGATTGCGAGATCAGGCGTCATCGCGACAGAATCTTTCTGACCCGCAGGCGCGATGATGTGGAACTGGATGTGCCGCCGACGACGTTTCGCTGGCAAGGCGAGACGCATATCCGCTTTGCCGAATTCGGCGGAACTCTATATTTCGATGCAGCGGAAGAAGGCATCGATGCGGCGTGGTTGCGCGAACAGGATTTGCAGATCCGCTTTCGAAGCGGCGGCGAGAAACTGAAGCCGGCACTCAATCGGCCGACAAGAAGTCTCAAATACCATTATCAGGCGCTGGGCATACCGGCATGGGAGCGTCTGCGGTTGCCGGTAGTGGCGACCGGGGACAAGCTGCTGTTTGCCGCCGGCATCGGCATGAACTGGCGGAACGTCGCGGCGAACGGTAACGAGTTCGTCTGTTTACGCTGGGGCGCGGATGCAGATTGATCGACGGCCGCTTTTATTGGTTTTTAGCGCTTTCAGAGCTTATTTCATGGGTGCGCCACTTGCCATCCTGCGTTGCAGCAGGTAAACTAAGCGTTTGATTTTTATCACAATTCTCCGTTTTTTCAGCGCATAACCCCCCACCTTTATGGCTTTAATCGTCCACAAATATGGCGGCACTTCGATGGGCTCGACCGAGCGCATCAAGAATGTCGCCAAGCGCGTCGCCAAATGGCATGACGCTGGTCATCAAATTGTCGTGGTGCCGTCCGCCATGTCCGGCGAAACCAATCGTCTCATTGGCCTGGCAAAAGAAATCATGGCGCAACCGGATCCACGCGAGCTCGACATGCTGGCGTCGACCGGCGAGCAAGCGTCGGTTGCCCTGCTATCGATGGCATTGCAGACGGTCGGCAAGCAGGCCGTGTCCTATGCTGGCTGGCAAGTGCCGATCAGGACGGATTCCGCATTCACCAAGGCGCGCATCCAGTCGATCGACGATGTGCGCGTACGCAAGGATTTGACTGCGGGAAAGGTCGTCATCATCACTGGTTTCCAGGGAGTGGATGACGCAGGCAACATCACGACGCTCGGCCGCGGCGGCTCCGATACGTCGGCGGTCGCAGTTGCGGCAGCGCTGAAGGCGCAGGAGTGTTTGATCTACACCGACGTCGACGGCGTGTACACGACCGATCCGCGCGTGGTGTCCGAAGCGCGCCGCCTGAAGACGGTGACCTTTGAAGAGATGCTCGAGCTTGCGTCGCTTGGTTCGAAAGTGCTGCAGATCCGCTCGGTGGAATTCGCCGGCAACTACAAGGTACCGACGCGCGTGCTGTCGTCGCTGACCGATCCGCTTATGTCGCTGGAAGAGGAAGCCAATTCCGGCACCCTGATTTCGTTTGAGGAAGATACAAACATGGAACAAGCCGTCATTTCCGGTATCGCGTTCAGTCGTGATGAAGCGAAGATTACCGTGCTGGGTGTGCCCGACAGGCCGGGCATCGCTTATCAGATTCTCGGCCCGGTCGCGAATGCCAACATCGAAGTCGACATGATCATCCAGAACCAGTCGGTCGACGGCAAGACCGATTTCACCTTCACCGTACCGCGCAGCGAGTACACGAAGGCGATGGATGTGCTGAACAAGAACGTCAAGGAACACATCAACGCGGCCAGCATCAGCGGCGATACCAAGGTATCGAAGGTGTCCGTCGTTGGTGTCGGCATGCGCAGCCACGTCGGCATCGCTTCGCAGATGTTCCGTACCCTGTCGGAGGAGGGCATCAACATCCAGATGATCTCCACATCCGAAATCAAGATTTCCGTGCTGATCGATGAGAAGTACATGGAGCTGGCGGTGCGGGCATTACACAAGGCATTCGACCTGGAAAAAGCTTGATTAATCACGATCAAACCGCATAGTTCGATTGACCAAGTCTGCATGAGCAGCTATCATGCGGGACTTCACTGAAACGGCGTAATCATGCTGCTTCATGTGTGGAGACGTGGCCGAGTGGTCGAAGGCACTTCCCTGCTAAGGAAGCATATGGGCTTAAACCTGTATCGAGGGTTCGAATCCCTCCGTCTCCGCCAGAAACACTAAACCCGTTGATTTTCGACGGGTTTTTTTATGCCAATTCCGCGACAGGCGCCCCATTTTCGGGGGAAACCGTCACAAAGCCACCTCCGCATCGACCCTCAGCCAGCCCATCTGAACACAGCCCATTGATCACGCAATACTGGATTTCTCCGGCTGCAGCAAATGGCAAGGTGCGGCGCAGGCCCTAGATTAGCCATTTGCATTCGCTGCTATACTTGACATTTTCTTGTCTACGGGGTCCCCTATGGCGCACGTTCCTGCGGCCTTGCTTGGTCTGGGTAAATTGAGTGGCGAATACGGCGACGTCACCGTCGGTACGCGAGAGAACCTCAGTACCCCGATGCATACGCATCCAACCACGAATTACGTTACTGTGACTGAAGGAATTTTGTATTTGACCTTGGATGGCATAGAGCGCGCGGTTGGGCCCGGCGAGTGGTGCACCATTCCGGCTCACGCCGAACACTCGGAGCGTTTTGAAGGCAAGACATCTGTCATTGTTTTCTGGGTAAAGAATCAAGCGGACTCGGGCAGCGGGCTTGGCTAAGCACACCAGAGGCTGCCGTTGCCTATTTCTGGCGCCCCATTCCGGTCATTTTGGAACGTCTTGATCGCACAGAGTAGAGCTGTTTGACCGCTTAATTCGGTGCCGCGACCAACGAGCCGATCTTGTGGCTTGTCCGATTAACCCTCAGCATCCGTCTGTCGGCCGCTTTGCCCCGTTTGCTTCGTGCTCCTGCGTCATCAAACGATCGAGGATTCGGCGCGACTGTACGCCGCCGGCATCGATGTTGAGCATCAGCAGCTTGCGCTGCGGATGTTCGAGTAGATTCTTCTGTTGCCTCTCCAGTATCTCCCGGTCTTCACTGAAAATCTTGCCTTGCCCTTCGCGGATCGTTGCCGTCAAGGCTGCGTCGTCAGGGCGGAAGTTGCGGGCCATGCCCCAGAAATACCAGTGCGAGGTTTCCGTCTCCGGGGTGATGAAGTCGACGACGATGCTCGACGCCTTGTGCTCGGCTGCGGCGTGGTAGCCACCTCTGCCGGCATGCGCGACACCGACTTCTATCATCACGTGGCTGGGCGGTGTGAAGCGGCAGATCTGCCAGCGGTCGACGGGAACATCATCGGCTAATCCATTGCCCCGGAGTGCCGCTCGCCAGAATGGCGGTGCCATGATGTTCTCCATGAAGCGGCTCGTGATGACCATATCGCCTTCCACCCTGGTATTGACCGGCACCTCGTCGATTTCTTTCTGGCCGATGCTGCTGGCGTGTACGTAGGCCTCGTGCGTGAGATCCATCAGATTATCGATCATGAGACGATAATCGCAATTGATGTGATATAGGCCTCCACCGTAAGCCCAATCGGCGCTTTCTGCCCATTCGAAATGATGGATCTGCGCCGGGTCCGCAAGATCCGAATCTCCCGGCCAGATCCAGATGAAGCCGTAACGTTCGACAACGGGAAAACTGCGGATGCAAGGAAATCCTCGTACGCGTTGGCCCGGCATGGCAACGGTCTTGCCGTCGCAGCCCATCTGCAGTCCGTGGTAACCACACACGAGAGTGCCGTTCCTTACGAAGCCCAGAGACAGCGGCGCTCCACGGTGAGGGCAAAAATCTTCAAGCGCCGCCACCTTGCCGTCGGCGGTTCGATAGAAGACGATCTTTTCGCCGCAAATCTCCCGTCCAAGCGGTTTGTCGGTGACTTCATTAGGGATGCAGGCTACGTACCAGGTATTCTTGGGGAACATGGCAATCTCGTGATGACTAAGATGATTTGGAAAGGCGGCGGTTGAAGCCGATTACATAAAACATTGCGGCCGCTCCAACGGCTTATGGCGGGAAAAGACGTGCAGGGACTACCGCAGTCGCGGCACGCCTTCCATCTCGGTGACGGTATTACCCGATCAGACGCCGGGGTCCTTGAATTTTTCTACCTGATCGAACTCGACGTTGTATGCGCCGTCAGCCTTCATCTCGACCTTGCGGATGTAGACGTTCTGCACGATGTCTCGCGTCGATGAATCGATCGACACCGGCCCTCGCACGCTGGTCCAGGCCATTCCCTTCATTGCCTCCACCAGCTTTTCGCCGGCGGGGTCACCTCCGGTTTTTTTAAGAGCTTCGTAGAGCAGATGCATGCCGTCATACGCGCCCACCGAGTGAAAATTGGGGCGCATGTTGGCGTTATCCTTGGAAAACGCGTTGACATAGGCTTTGTTTTCCGCCGAAGGGTGGGCCGCGGAATAATGGTGGCTGCTGATCACCCCGGCTGCCGCTTGACCGATGCTCGGCATCAAATCATCGTCGAGTACATCGCCGGTGCAGATCAGCCGGATCCCGGCGGCCGCCAATCCACGTTCATTAAATTGTTTCAGAACTGCGGCACCTTCTCCGGAAGGAACGAAGACAAACAAGGCTTCGGGCTTGGCATCCTTTACCCTCTGCAGGAACGGAGCGTAGTCCGGATTGCGCAATGGGACGCGAAGACTATCGACCACCTTGCCGCCGCCTTCGGTGAAGCGTTTGATAAATACCTTTTCCGCGTCATAACCAGGGCCGTAATCGCTAACAAACGTAATTGCGCTTTTGATTTTGGTTTTTACCGCCCAATCGGCAATAGGCGCGGTCACCTGCGCCAGCGTGAAGCCGGTGCGCACGATAAAGGGCGAGCGTTGCGGAATGATGGAGGTGGCGGCCGCCATCACGATCATCGGCGTCTTTGCCTGCGTGGCGACAGGCGCCGCGGCGAGTGCCAGTGGTGTTAGCCCGAATCCTGCGAGTACCTGTACCTTGTCGCGCGAGACAAGCTCCTGCGCGAGGCGCTTGGTCACCTCAGGGGAGACACCTCCGTCGTCCTTGAGCAGTACTTCGATCTTTCGTCCGGCGACGGTATCGCCATTCTTCTTCTGATAGGCCTTGACCGCGGCTTCTATCTGCTTTCCGGTGGAGGCGAACGGCCCCGACATTGGAATGATCAGCCCCACCCGTACCGGGTCGGTGGCGAAGACGCGCAAGGGAACGGCGCCCGCAAGGGCCGCTGCACCGGCGGCAATAAGGGTGCGGCGTTGTGTGTTGATGGGCTTTGTCATCAGTCTCCTCTATTCTTGGTTGCGTTGTGGATGAATTCCTGGCACCTGTGGCTGTTATCTGCCTGCCCCGGCGTAACGTCTTATCAAAGGGAGGCCGACAATGTAATCGAGCGCGTCGGTATGCTGCAGCACCAGCTCCAGGTTCTTGCGCGCGATGCGCGCGTGCTCTTTGACCAGTGCTTCCACGCGCGCGCCGGCACGCGCGTCGATAGCATCAATGATGTCGTGGTGCTGGGCTTGCGCAATCTTTAGCAAATCGAATGCGCCAGGAATTTTGGCTTGCGCAAGAACGAAGGCGTTTGGTGACGCAAAAGGGAGCGATACGACGCGCTGCAACGAACGCTTCACCATCTCGCTGCCGGCGGCATCCAGCATCAAATGATGGAAGCGTGCATTCGCCGCCGAGTAGCGATTCAAATGATCGAGGTCGACGCGCTGTTCCGCGAGCACTGCGTCGATTTCAACGAGGCACTCCCGCATCCCGCCGATGATCAGACGAGAGACGCCGCGTTCGGCTGCAAGGCGTGCGGCAAGCGCTTCGATCGTGCCGCGAACTTCAATGGCGTCGTCGAGATCTGCCTCAGTAAAGCTGCGCACCATGTATCCGCTTGACTGCGCCGTCTCGAGCAAACCTTCTTCCTCGAGCTTTTGCAACGCAGCCCGGATCGGAGTGCGTGATACGCCAAGCCGTTCGGCCAGTTCAACCTCGGCGAGGCGTTCACCGGCCTTGAACTCGCCGCGTAACACCAGGTCGCGAATGCCAAGGATCGCTCGATCGGTTTGCGAAGTATCCCGAGTGATGGAGACAGGGGTGGTCATGACTGAATCTTCTTCATTGTGCGAGTGCCATCTCAAGCTTGTGTAGTCATGCAATTCGGTAAATCAGTGCACACAGTGTATACAAAGAGAGTGTGGATTCAATATTCTTCGGTGAAAACTGGGCGAATATCGAACATAGACAGCGATAGATGTATACATTCATGATTGCTAAGTCGATCTGATGAAACACTTCGATCGACGTGTCCCCCATACATGGGTGCTTCGCGATTTGTACTGCAGCTCTGAGTAAAAGAATGTTGCATGGCGTTCGGAAATCGAGCGCATGACGTCGTGAGACGCACTGGGGTGAGAGGCAGGATTCCATCAGGACCGCGGCATCCGCACGCGTGGTGAACCAGCGCTAACGCCGATAAATAGGGAAGCAGCGATTACTCTTTTGCGATTTAGGGTGTCCGCCGCACGGGTTTTTTTTACCCGCACCCTAAAATCCGACACCTCGCCATCCGATAAGAAAGTAGCAGCGTGTCCGGCTAAAAGCTTTCTGAAAATTTTTTGCGGCGAACCCTAAAGTTCGACGAAATGCAGCCGTTAAACAACACATTGGTATGACGATTAGTTGAGATAGGCTGGCGAAGGCCGGTTATTGCAATCCTAAACGCATACAAGAAAACAAGTTATTTAAAAATTCCTTCCGGCGAAGCCAAGGTATCGACAGAGTCGTTCATCAGGTCGAAAGCCAAGTGCCAAGCCATTTCCCGCGCTTTAAGAAGAGCGTGGGTCAGCTCACGCCTAGTGTTTGTAGGACAAACACCTACAGGCGACGCTGTCTTGCGTCTGACACAAAATACGGCGGTATTCCTATTTTTCTCAAGTGGTTTCGAGGTCAGAATTCATCTCACTGTGATGCCTACGGGCAACAGTTTCTATAAGATAAGGGGATGAAAATGAACTCGAACGACATGATGGCTGAAATTCGCGATGCCAACTTGAGCTACCTGATGCTTGCGCAGCAGATGATTCGTTCCGACAAGGCTACGGCCGTTTTCCGCCTCGGTATTAGCAGCGAGATCGCTGATCTGATGGAAGGATTGAATAACGCGCAGATCCTGAAGCTGGCCGGCACCAACATGATGCTGGCGCGCTTCAGGTTCGACGACGGCGCCATTTTGGGCATGCTGACGAACTACAACAAGGATCGCGAGCTGGCGCATTCGCATGCGGCGATCCTGATGGCCGGGCAGCCGCTCGAAGAGCTTTCCTGAGCGTTGATGCGCTTTGGGATTTGAGGACGACAAGGGGGCGACATGGCGAAGAAAAGCGTGGTCACGGAAGCGCAGGAAATTCAACTGGCGATCGAATTGATCAATCTTGGCGCACGCTTGCAGCTCCTGGAATCGGAAACGACCCTGTCGCGCGAACGCCTGCTGAAACTGTATAAGGAATTGAGGGGAGTGTCGCCGCCGAAGGGCATGCTGCCGTTTTCGACCGACTGGTTTATTACCTGGCAGCCGAACATCCATTCCTCTTTGTTCATCAATATCCATAAATACCTGGTCGAGCACGCGCAGATCTCCGGCATCGAAGCGGTGATGAAGGCATACAAGCTGTATCTCGAACAGGTTGCGCCGGATGCTAGCGGCGAGCCGGTGCTGTCGCTGACGCGCGCCTGGACGCTGGTTCGGTTCTTCGAGAGCAAGATGCTGGAGACGGCTTGCTGCAGCAAGTGCGGCGGCGACTTTGTCGTGCATCGGCTGGATCTGCATCACGACTACATCTGCGGCCTGTGCCATATGCCGTCCCGCGCCGGCAAGACCAAGAAGGTCAAGGAAAATGCTGCAGCCGCAGCATCGGCATTTCAGGCGTAAGCGACGCGATCATTCATTCACGGAAGTCACTCATGCAGCGCGGACGCGCAAGCCGGGGCGCGTCCGCGCGCACATCATTGATCCGCGCGCCGGCCATTCAGGCCTTGCTCATCCAGCTCCTCGCATTTGCGCTTGTGCTTGCCGTTGCGACCGGCTTGCCAGCCCTAGTCGGCAACCGTCTGAGCATCGGAATGGCGGTGATCCTGCAGGGTGCGATCGCTGCCTCCGTTACGGCCTGGCGCGCGATGGCGTGGTGGTGGCTGCCGATCCAACTGTTGTTTCCATTGGCTTTGATGGTGCTGCACGCACTTCATCTGCCTCCGTGGATTTTTCTCGCGGCCTTCGTAGCGCTTCTCGCGCTCTACTGGACGACATTCCGCACGCAAGTCCCGTTTTATCCATCGAATGCAGCCACTTGGAATGCTGTCGCTGCGCTGCTGCCCGCTGCGCGCTCGCTGCGATTCATTGACATCGGCAGCGGTTTCGGTGGGCTGGTGATGCATCTTGCGGCACGGCGTCCGGAGTGCCGTTTCGTCGGCATCGAACTCGCGCCTTTGCCCTGGCTGGCAAGTGTCGTCAGGGCGCGTATCAGGCGCAGCGCCGGTCGTTTCGTTAGAGGGGATTATGGTCGGTTGCATTTTGCCGGGCAGGACGTCGTGTTTGCCTACCTGTCGCCCGCGGCGATGCCTGCGCTATGGCAGAAGGCGCGCAGCGAGATGCATGAAGGCGCATTGTTGCTGAGTTTCGAATTCCCGATCCCGGGAGTGGAGCCGCACATCGTGACCTATCCGGTCGAGAGCGGGCCGGCGCTATATGGCTGGAAGATGTAGCAGGGTTGAATGGAGGGGCTCTCAAGTTTTGCCCTTTCGGGTCGTAATCCAATTGATAGCCATCTTCGGGCGCTCGTTTGACGGCAGGGCCGCACATACCGGTTGTGATCCTCGCGGTGAATTGGCAAAATGGTTGACCTGAAGAAAACTTTAATAATGATCGGAGCACCCGCCCTTGCTAGTCATCGCTGGATATCTCATTGTTTGTGCTTCCGTATTCGGCGGTTTCGCCCTGGCGGGCGGACATCTGGCTGCGTTGCTGCAGCCGGTGGAACTCTTGATGATCGGTGGTGCGGCCGCCGGCGCTTTTTTCGTCGGTAACAACGGCAAGGCGATCAAGGCCACGCTGAAGGCGCTGCCAACCGTGATTAAGGGCTCGAAATACACCAAGGCGCTGTACATGGAGCTGATGACCTTGCTGTTTGAGGTGCTGAGCAAGGTGCGCAAGGAAGGCCTGATGTCGATCGAGGGCGACATCGAAAAGCCGGAAGAGAGTCCGATTTTCAGCAAGTACCCGGGTATTCTCGCCGATCATCACATCGTCGAATTCATGACCGATTATCTGCGCCTGATGGTATCCGGGAACATGGATGCGTTCCAGATCGAAAACCTGATGGACAACGAGATCGAGACGCATCATGCCGAAGGCGAAGTGCCGGTGCATGCCGTCGCCAAGCTGGGCGACGGCATGCCGGCTTTCGGTATCGTGGCCGCGGTGATGGGCGTGGTGCATACGATGGAGTCGGTCGGCCTGCCGCCGGCGGAGCTCGGCATCCTGATTGCGCACGCGCTGGTCGGTACCTTCCTCGGCATTCTGCTGGCATATGGTTTCGTCGGTCCGCTTTCCAGCTTGCTGGAACAGAAGCTGCACGAATCGTCCAAGATGTTTCAATGTGTCAAAGTGACATTGCTGGCGAGCCTGAACGGCTATGCGCCGGCGCTTGCGGTCGAGTTCGGCCGCAAGGTATTGTTCTCGACGGAGCGGCCGTCCTTCATCGAACTGGAAGATCACATCAAACAATCCAAATCCAAGTAAGCCGGGACGCACAAATAGTCGAGGAATAGGCGGAGAGCGATATGGCCGACGAAGGGCTACGCCCCATTATCGTAAAGCGGGTGAACAAGGGCGGTGGTGCTCAGCACGGCGGCGCCTGGAAGATCGCGTATGCCGACTTCGTCACTGCGATGATGGCGTTCTTCCTGCTGATGTGGCTGATGGGGTCGACCGCGAAAGGGGACTTGCAGGGGATCGCGGAGTACTTCAAGACGCCGCTGAAGGTAGCGATGTCCGGCGGTTCCGGTGCCGGCGATAGCTCCAGCGTGGTTCAGGGCGGCGGCAAGGACTTGACGCGCAAGGACGGCCAGGTGAAGAAAGGCGATGATCGCGAGATCAAGAAGACCTACAACCTGCAGGCAGCGCATCTGAAGGAGGCGGAAGAGCAACTGGAACGTGCCGAAATGGCCCGGCTGCGCAACCTGAAGACGCGCATCGAGGAAGCGATCGAAGCGCGGCCGCTGCTCAGGCAGTTCAAGAAGCAGCTGTTGATCGATATTACAACAGAGGGCTTGCGCATACAGATCGTCGACGAGCAGAATCGACCCATGTTCGCGCTGGCGAAAGCCGAACTGCAACCATACACCAGGGAGATTCTGCTGGAGATTGGACGCGCATTGAACGACGTGCCGAACAGGATCAGTCTGTCCGGGCACACTGACGCCAAGCCGTATGCGAATGGGGAGAAGGGCTACAGCAACTGGGAACTGTCGGCGGACCGGGCGAATGCGTCGCGGCGCACGCTGATCGCGGGCGGCATGGACGAGACCAAGGTGCTGCGCGTGGTCGGTTTGTCGTCGGCGGTATTGTTCGACAAGCAGGACCCGTTCAATCCGATCAACCGGCGCATCAGCATTATCGTGATGAACAAGAAGACGGAAGAATCCGCATCCAAGGACGGTGGTACTGTCGAAGTGTCGAATCAGGCGCACGTCGCGCAAGAGCTGACAGGCGCCGCGGCCACCGCCGCGAAGTAAGGACGAGTTGCCGCCGGTTGGTACGACGGAAGGCTAGGGGGCGGGTATTTCATGACAAGAGAAAAAAAGTTGGGTTCCCAGGTACAGCACTTACTGTCCAACCTGTCCGATCATGGGACGCAGCATCTGACGGAAGTCGAAACTGATCTGGTGCAAACCAGCTTTCTGCTCGGTGAGGCCATCGAAAAGCTGGGTGCGAGTTTCATGGCGATTCATGAAGCGATTACCGCGCAGCAGGAGGCAATCGACCTGTTGCTCTCCGGCGCCCTACCCACTCCCGAGATCGCCGAAAAACTCAAGGCCAAGCACAACGAGATCGGCCAGCATGTCAATGCTGCTGTCACCGGGCTGCAATTCCAGGATATGACCAGTCAGCTGATCGGCCGCACGGTGCGCCGCGTCACCGGCCTGCGCGAAGTCCTCGGCGGCATCGGTTCCGGCAGCTCCGGCATTTCGGAAAGCAATGCGGAAGAAATCATTGCGACCTTGAACAGCATCAACAAAGTGCTCGAAGAGCAAAGCGTCAAGCTCGAAAGCGCTCTGTGGAAGGCGGTATGCCAGACGCATATGGAGAGCGGCGATATTGAATTGTTTTAGCGCACCGTCAGGCGCGCATCGGATACCAGGAAAGGCGGGCGTAACCCGCGAACGAAAACAGCAGGAGTAACAAAGATGGCGAAAACGATATTGGCAGTGGACGACTCCGGCTCACTACGGCAAATGGTGGTGTTCAGTCTCAGGGCAGCCGGCTACCAGGTCACCGAGGCGGTGGACGGGCAGGATGGCCTCGACAAGGCGAGGGGGCAAATCTTTGATTTGGTGCTGACCGATCAGAACATGCCGCGCATGGACGGCTTGAGCCTGATTCGCTCGTTGCGCGGCTTGCCGACTTACCAGAAGGTACCGATTCTCATGTTGACCACGGAGTCGAGCGACGACATGAAATCGAAAGGCCGTGCTGCCGGCGCCAACGGCTGGCTGGTCAAGCCCTTCGATCCGCAGCGTCTGACCGAGGTCGTAAAAAAAGTCATTGGCTGACGCCGTGGCAGACCGAGGCAACAGGAATCATGTAACGCGTAGATGACGGAGTTCAATAATGACCATTGACATGAGCCAGTTCTTTCAGGTGTTCTTTGACGAGACCGAAGAACTTCTCGCAGAAATGGAAAAGCTGCTCCTGGCGATCGACATAGCGTCCCCTGACGAGGAGGATCTGAACGCGATCTTTCGTGCCGCGCATTCGATCAAGGGTGGCGCCGGGACGTTCGGCCTGACTGATCTGACCGAGGTAACGCATGTTCTGGAGTCCTTGCTCGACAAGATTCGCAAGGGCGAAATGACCTTGTCGGCGGAGCATGTGGACGCTTTCCTGGTCGCCAAGGACGTGCTCAAGATGCAACTCGACGGCCATCGCCTGCAAACACCGGTCGACCAGGAGGCAGTGGTCGATGCGCGCATGATGCTGGAATCACTGTCGCAAGGCGATGTGCCGACATCCTTGCCTGCCGCGTCGCTCGACGTTGCGCCGCAAGAGGGTCAAACGCGTACTACAGCGTCTGTCCAGAATCCGGCCAGGCAGTTCCGTATCGAGTTGCCGTCCACGACCGAACGCGACGTCGAAGCGCTGATGGCGGAACTCGGGTTGTTGGGGCAGATCGCAAAGGCAACGCTGCCCGACGGTCGCGCGGTCTTCACGCTGACGGGTAACGGCAGCGCCGACGACATCCTCGCAATCTGCTCGTTCATACTCGATCCGGACGATCTGAAGATTACAGAACAGGCGGCGCCGCGGGCGATGAGCGCTGCCGAAGCGAAGGCAGCGCAGGAAGAGGCCCAGGGTTACGGATTCTTTGAACCGCTGGAACCGACTGCCGGGCAAACCGCGTCAGAGAAGGCGGCGCAGGAAGAGAAGCAAGGCTACGGCTTTTTCGAGCCGTTCGAAACGCCCGCGATGAGAGAGGCGAAGGAGGCGGCCAAGATCCAGGCCCAGGTGCCGCCATCGAATGCGGCCGGTGCGGCGCATGATCACGGTAATGGTAATGGCAATGGCAACGGCTCTGCCATGGAAAAGAAGGCGGCCAGGCGCGATGCCGACAGGGCCACGCACAATGCAGAAACCTCGTCGATCCGTGTCGGCATCGAAAAAGTCGACCAGTTGATCAACCTGGTCGGCGAACTCGTGATCACGCAGGCGATGATTGAGCAGCGTACCGGCTCGCTAGACCCGATGCTGCATGAGCGCCTGCTCAACAGCGTCAGCCAGCTCACGCGCAATACGCGTGATCTGCAGGAAGCGGTGATGTCGATCCGCATGATGCCGATGGATTATGTGTTCTCGCGTTTTCCGCGCATGGTGCGCGATCTCGCAAGCAAGCTCGGCAAACGCATCGAATTCGTCACGCATGGCGCGGCCACCGAACTCGACAAGGGTTTGATCGAACGCATCGTCGATCCACTCACGCACCTGGTGCGCAACAGTATCGACCACGGCATCGAAATGCCCGAGGTGCGCAGGGCGGCGGGCAAGAGCGAAACCGGAAAGCTGTCGCTGTCCGCAGGCCATCAAGGCGGCAACATCGTGATCGAAGTGACCGACGACGGCGGCGGGTTGAGTCGTGAAAGAATTCTTGCCAAGGCCAAAGCGCAGGATCTGCCGGTATCCGATTCGATGCCGGATGCCGAGGTATGGCAACTGATTTTCGCGCCCGGATTCTCGACCGCGGAAATCGTCACCGACGTCTCCGGTCGCGGGGTCGGCATGGATGTCGTCAAACGCAATATCGCCGCGATGGGTGGCGTGGTCGACATTCGTTCCGCCAGGGGTTTCGGCACTACGATCTCGATTTCGCTGCCGCTCACCCTCGCCATTCTCGACGGCATGTCGATCAAGGTCGGTGAAGAAATCTACATCCTGCCGCTCGGCTATGTGGTCGAATCGCTGCAGCCGGCGCCGATCGACGTCAAGGAAATCAGCGGTCAGGGCCGTGTCGTCAAGGTGCGCGGCGACTATCTGCCGCTGATCCCGTTGTACCAGATGTTCGGCATCGAACCGCGCTTCACCGATCCGTCGCACGGCATCGTCGTGATCCTCGAATCGGATGGCAAGAAGGCCGCTCTGTTCGTCGACGACCTGGTCGGTCAGCAGCAGGTGGTGGTGAAGAATCTCGAATCGAACTACCGCAAGGTGGCCGGCATTTCCGGCGCCACCATCCTTGGCGATGGCGGCGTCTCCCTGATCATCGACGTTGCAGCTTTGCTGCGATCCAGCCGCCAGCTGACCGATGAATCGATTTTTTCCTGAGTTTTCCCGATAAGGACTGCAGCCATGACACAAGTCGCTCAAAACAACACTCCGGCAATCGGAGAAAAATCCGATCGTGATATCGCGGGCCAGGAATTCCTGGCTTTCACACTCGGCAAGGAAGAGTACGGCATCGATATCCTGAAGGTACAGGAAATCCGCGGTTACGAAACCGTTACCCGCATCGCCAATGCGCCCGACTTCATCAAAGGGGTGGTGAATCTGCGCGGCATCATCGTGCCGATCGTGGATATGCGCATCAAGTTCCATCTCGGTGAGCCGACCTACGACCAGTTCACCGTCGTCATCATCCTGAACATCGGTGGGCGCGTCGTCGGAATGGTGGTCGACAGCGTATCGGACGTCATCACGCTGTCGCCGGAGCAGATCAAGCCGGCGCCGGAAATGGGCACCGCATTGAATACTGATTACTTGATCGGCCTCGGCACGATCGATCAACGAATGCTGATCCTGGTCGATATCGACAAGCTGATGTCCAGTTCGGAAATGGGATTGATCGACAAGATTGCTGCATAAAAAACGGTAACCGGAATGCCGCCAAGACGGCAGTAAATACCATTTTGGAAGAGACAACGAAGACTCACCGGCAACGTATCGGTGTGCTTCACACACTGAGGGTAGGGCAATGCTCAAGGATTTGACTATCAAGTCACGGCTTGTGTTCATGATCGGTTTTCTGTCGTTGCTGCTTGTCGGCAGCGGCGTCATCGGCATATCCAGCCTGCATTCCGCTAATAATTCGCTGAAAACGATTTACGAAAACCGGCTGGTGCCGGTCGGTCAGCTCAATCACGTGGTGCGGCTCAGTTCGGAAAACCGGATGGCGGTTGCCGAGTCGATGAACGGGGATCCGGTGGTGGTCAACAAGAGGATGGACGAGGTCGACCGGAAAACCGTCGAGGTGGACAAATCGTGGAATGCGTACACCGCCGCATCGCTGACCCCGGAGGAAAAGGCGTTCGCGGACAAGTCGCTGGAGAACCGCAAGAAATATGTGATCAGCGGCTTGAAGCCGACGGTCGATGCATTGCGTGCGGCAAACGTACAGCAGGCGATGGAGCTGATGCAGGGGCCGATGAGCCAGCTGTACGCGGTATTCCAGGACGATGTCGACAAGCTGATCAAATTGCAGGAAGAGATTGCGAAGAAAGAATTTGAAAAAACGCAGAGCATGTACACAATCGTTCGCAACGTATCCATCGCTGCTATCGCTTTCGGTTTGGCGCTCGCTGCCTTTATCGGCATCTGGCTGATTCGCGCGATATCGGTGCCGCTGAATGAGGCAGTGCGTATTGCCAGGAGCGTCGCCGAGGGCGACCTGTCGCAGAACATCGAGATCAAGTCACGCGACGAAACCGGCCAACTGCTGGCCGCACTCAAGATCATGAACGACAGTCTGTCGCATACGGTGGGCCAGGTTCGGGTGGGCACCGAAACCATCGGTGTCGCGTCGCGGGAAATTGCCGCCGGCAACGTTGATCTATCCGCGCGCACCGAATCGCAGGCGAGCTCGCTGGAGCAGACCGCGTCGTCGATGGAGCAACTGACGTCGACGGTCAAGCAGAACGCTGAAAACGCGCGCCAGGCGAACCAGCTGG
>UEXY01000079.1_pt1 | contig 26942 bp, 25 predicted proteins | sample 4301061 | NCBI WGS metagenome assembly UEXY01 (sample SAMEA4773184, study PRJEB27434) | metagenome | biome: 2259; feature: agricultural soil; material: soil | place: USA | collected 2014-09 | depth 0.25 m | reverse complement strand
CGGTCTCCTGCTTGTCGTTGATATATCCGGCGGTGAAGCGGAACGCGCCCACTTTATAAGCGCCACCGAGGATCCATTGGCTGTTGTCCTGATACGAAGCAGGCGCTGTGCCGATGGCGACGTTGGCTTTCTTCTTGCTGTAGGCGGTGCCCAAGGCAAAAGGACCGTTTTTGTAGGCCGCGCTGACCGCACTCGCCGCATCCTTGCTCGCGCTTCCTGCAACTTCGCCGAGCGCATGTTCGACGCCTACGCTGATCGGACCGAACGTGCCGTTGTACTGGATGTCGTTGTTGAAGCGGGAACCACCGAACGTACCGAACGGATTGGACGCGGTGTTGGCGCCGGCGCTACCGGCCGCCCCACGGACCCCGGGGATGATTCCGGTGTAGGAAAAATGGGTGATCTTGAACGGCTCGAACAGGCCGACGGTATGGAAGGAGAGGCTGTATTGACGGCCGAAATCGAGCTTGCCCCACGCACCGCCCAAGCCGACCAGTGCGGTCCGGTTGAAGAGCCGATTGGCGGTATTGTCGAGCGCACCGGTGCCGGCATTGAAGCCGGTTTCCAGATGATAGTGCGCGTTCAGTCCGCCGCCCAGATCCTCGACGCCGCGGAATCCGATGCGATCGGCGCCATAGGTGCCGATCGACCCCATGCTGAGCTTGCTTTGACCTGCGGCATTGCTATTGGTGAGATTACGAACGCCGCCATCGATCGAGCCAAATATCGTGACGCTGGATTGTGCCTGCGCGACGCTTGCGAAAGCGCCAGCCAGAGCGAGAACAAGAAGCGATTTTTTCATTCAGTCCATCTCCGAAGATTGTTTTATGAAGTGTTGTATATGCAAGATCTCTCGAGCCGTTTGCGCCGGGTGCGCAAACGCCATGGCCGGTTGTTTCCGGCTCTATTCATCAGCCGCGTTGCGGCCGATGCGTGCGTGCGACCGCCTTTTATCCAATGCCGGCCGTGAGAAAGTATGTTTGCTGGCAGTCGAATCAGCAACGTTGTTAACCGACTACCAGCTATACATAAATAGCACCCCCGGCGCGTGCTATTTCAATAACTTAAAGAGCAAGCATGCCCGGCATGCTTATATATCCCGGCAGCTGCTGCACCCGGCGCAACCAGCCGGTAATGGCGTGGAATCCCGACAGATCGAGCTTGCCTTCATGCGCCAGCGCCAGATACGGATAGACCGCGAGGTCGGCAATGCTGGGATGTTCGGTGGCCAGCCAGTCGCGGCCCGCCAGATGCGCTTCCATGATGCGCAGCAGGGATTCGCTGGTGCGCTGCGCGTCGTTCAGATCGACGGTTCTGCCGAGCTTGTAATGAAGCCGCAACGCATTCGGTCCGCGCGCCACTTCATTGGCAGCGGTGAAGAGCCAGGCCGTCACGCGCGCCAGATCGGCTGACTCGGCAGGAAGCCAACGGCTGTCGCCGTAACGCGCTGCCAGATAGATCAGGATCGCCTGGCTATCGCGAATCACCGTGTCGCCGTCCCGCAGCACGGGCAATTGCCCGAAGGGATTCATGGCGAGAAGCTCGGCGGATTTGTGTTCCGCCTGAGCGCCGTTGAGCGGCACGCTGCGGTAGGAAAGCTTGAGCATGGACAGCAGCAGGCGCACCTTGTGGCAGTTGCCGGACAGCGGAAATTCATATAGTTCGATCATGTCTCCATCACCTCCATTAAGTTGAATTGGCACGCCGCCGTCCTTGCGGCAGGGCCGTTCCGGCGGACGTGCATGCGATCGTATTGTGCTCTTGCCGGGCATCGCCAGACCACATCGTTTTCGCATAACAGCTAGTCCGATCCGCGAATTGTTTCGCCGTGGGCCGGTTGCTACCATCGCATCCAATACTTTCAAACCGCTGTGCGCGGCTCGGCCATGCGCGCGCATCGGACATCAAGCAACTGAGGAGAACTTATGCAGACGCAACAAAAGACGATGCTGGTCGTCAGCGCCCATTCGGCGGATTTCGTTTGGCGGGCGGGCGGCGCGATCGCTTTGTATGCGAGCCGCGGCTGGCGCGTGCAGGTAGTCTGCCTGTCGTTCGGCGAACGCGGCGAGTCGGCCAAATTGTGGCGTCAGCCGGGCATGACACTGGAGCGCGTGAAGCGCGACCGCCGCGAGGAAGCAAGCCGCGCCGCCGAGGCGCTGGGCGCCGAAGCGATCTTCTTCGATGCCGGCGACTATCCGATGCGGGCCAGCGATGAGTTGCTGTATCAACTGGTCGACCTCTACCGTGAGTCGAGGCCGGAGTTCGTGCTGACGCATTCGCTGGAAGACCCGTACAACTTCGATCACCCGCTGGCCGCACACCTGGCGCAGGAAGCGCGCATCGTCGCGCAGGCGCATGGCCACAATCCGGAGCAGAAAGTCATCGGCGCGCCGCCGGTGTTCCTGTTCGAGCCGCACCAGCCGGAGCAATGCAACTGGAAGCCGCAGGTGTTTCTCGGCATCGACGAAGTGTGGGAAAAGAAGCGCAAAGCATTCGAATTCATGGCTGCGCAGGAGCATCTGTGGGAGTACTACACGCGCGTCGCATTGCAGCGCGGCGTCCAGGCCTCGCGCAACTCCAATCTCAAGATCAAGTTTGCGGAAGCATATCAGCGGGTATTCCCGCACGTTACGGATGAATTGTCATGAACGGAATCGTAGTACGCAACAAACCGACGTTTTCATCGACCCTGGCCGATCGGCTCGCGCAGCTCGGCGTCGCCACTGTGCATGAGGCGCAAGGGCGCTCTGGTCTGGCGCAACCGTATCTGCGACCGGTTTACCGCCGCGCGAAAATCGCCGGCCCCGCAGTCACCGTGCTCGCGCAACCGGGAGACAACTGGATGCTGCACGTCGCGGTAGAGCAATGCCAGCCTGGCGACGTGCTGGTCGTGGGCTGCACCACCGACAATAGCGACGGCATGTTCGGCGACCTGCTGGCCACGTCCTTGAAGGCGCGCGGCGTCTGCGCGCTTGTGATCGATGCCGGTTGCCGCGATGTCTCGACACTGGAGGACATCGGGTTTCCGGTCTGGTCGAAAGCCATCAATGCGCGCGGCACGGTGAAGGCGACGCTCGGCTCGGTCAATATTCCGGTTGTCTGCGCCGGCGTGCTGGTGCATCCGGGCGATGCCGTGGTTGCCGACGACGATGGCGTGGTGATCGTCCCCAACCACCGGGTTGCGGAGGTTGTCGAGCGCGGTGAACAGCGCGCGCGCGAAGAGGAGACCAAGCGCGCGCGGCTGGCCGCCGGCGAGCTCGGGCTCGACATTTACAAAATGCGGCCCCGCCTCGCCGAATTGGGGCTGCGCTATGTCGACTCGCTCGACGAGCTCGGTTCATAGCGGCCATTCCCGATAATCCAGCATAAGCGAAAACAATATGAAATCGTGTTTGCCTCCCGACGCAAACCCCGTAAAGCCCCAGCATGCGCTGCCGGCCGGCGCATGCGACGCGCACTGCCACGTGTTCGGCCCGGCGGCCACCTTCCCGTACGCCGCCGATCGCAGCTACACGCCGCCCGACGCACCTTTTGAGCGCCTGGTGCAGCTGCACGATTTTCTCGGCTTGTCACGCGGCGTGATTGTGCAAGCAAGTTGCCACGGCACCGATAACACCGCGATGGTCGACGCTATCGAGCGCGGCGACGGGCGCTACCGGGGAGTGGCGATTGTCGACGGTTCGGTCACCGACGAGCAGTTGGCCGACCTGAATGCAAAAGGCGTGCGCGGCGTACGTTTCAATTTCGTCGCGCACCTGGGCGGCGCACCGGATCTCGATGTATTCGACCGCGTGCTCGGCCGCATCGAGGAACTGAACTGGCACGTGGTGCTGCATCTGGACGCGCAAGACATCGTCGCCTACGGCGATCGCATCAGCAAGATCCGGGTGCCGTTCATCATCGACCACATGGGCCGCGTCCGCGCGGAGGCCGGGCTCGATCAGCAGCCGTTCCGGCAACTGCTCGAATTGATGCGTAATCCGCTCGCCTGGGTCAAGGTGTGCGGCTCGGAGCGGGTATCGGTCGGCCGCCGGCCTTTCGACGACGCAATACCGTTTGCCCGGACGCTGATCGAAGCGGCTCCCGATCGCGTGCTGTGGGGCACAGACTGGCCTCATCCAAACATTTCGAAAGACATGCCTAACGACGGCGAACTGGTGGATCTGCTGTTCCGCTTCTGCGACGACGCCGGTTTGCGCAAGAAACTGCTGGTGGACAATCCAGCGCGGCTGTACGACTTTCCGGAGCTGGATAATCGGGCGGTCGCTTGAAAGTGACGCGCGGTAGAACGCGCGCCGACATCGTTGGGTCGACGCGCAAGCAGCTTGCGTTCGACGCAACTCGCTAACGTACCGTGGAAGGAAGCAGCATGTCAGAAAATCGTGGTGTAGTGTACGTGGGACAGGGCCGGGTCGAAGTGCGGTCGATTCCATTTCCGAAGCTGGATAATCCGCTCGGCCGCAAGATCGAACATGGCGTCATCCTGAAAGTGGTCACGACCAATATCTGCGGCTCCGATCAGCACATGGTGCGCGGTCGAACGACCGCGCCGTCCGGCATGGTCCTCGGCCATGAAATCACGGGCGAGGTGCTGGAGGTCGGCCGCGATGTCGAAACGCTCAGGAAAGGCGACCTGGTGTCGGTGCCGTTCAACGTCGCATGCGGCCGCTGCCGCACCTGCAAGGAACAGCATACCGGCGTGTGCCTGAACGTCAACCCGGCGCGCGCCGGCGGCGCCTATGGCTATGTCGACATGGGCGGCTGGATCGGCGGACAGGCCGAGTACGTGATGGTCCCCTATGCCGATTTCAACCTGCTGCGCTTCCCCGACAGGGACGAAGCGATGTCGAAGATCACCGACCTGACCTGCCTGTCCGACATTTTGCCGACCGGCTACCACGGCGCGGTCACCGCCGGCGTCGGACCTGGCACGACCGTCTATATCGCCGGCGCCGGCCCGGTCGGCCTGGCGGCGGCAGCCTCCGCCCGTCTGCTCGGCGCGGCGGTGGTGATCGTCGGCGATATGAACAAGGCGCGCCTTGAACATGCGCGCAGCGTCGGCTTCGAAACCGTCGACCTGTCGCTAGATGTGTCCTTGACCGAACAGATCGCCGCCATCCTCGGCGACGCCGAAGTCGACTGCGCGGTGGACTGCGTCGGCTTCGAAGCGCGCGGACACGGCCACAGCGGTTCGCAAGTGGAAGCACCGGCGACCGTGCTCAATTCACTGATGGAAATAACGCGCGCCGCCGGCCGCATCGGCATCCCCGGTTTGTACGTGACCGAAGACCCGGGCGCAGTCGACGCGGCGGCCAAGCGCGGCAGCCTCAGCATCCGGCTGGGCCTGGGCTGGGCGAAATCGCACAGCTTCCACACCGGCCAGACCCCGGTCATGAAATACAACCGCCAGCTGATGCAGGCGATTCTGTGGGATCGCATCAAGATTGCCGATATCGTCGGCGTGCAAGTGATCTCGCTCGACCAGGCGCCTAGCGGCTACGAGCAGTTCGATGCGGGAGCGCCGAAGAAATTTGTGATCGATCCGCATCAGGCGCTCAAGCGCGCGGCATGACGCAACCATCGATCGGAGAGACAAGCATGACCCAGCAGCAACCCGTCAACATTGGCGTGATCGGCTACGGCGAGGTCGGCGCGATTTTCGCCGCCGGCCTGCGGGCCGGCGCCGGCGCGGCCGTCAGCGCTTACGACAAGAAATTCAACGATGCCGGCGGCGGCCAGGAAGCGCTGGCGGCGTGCGCCGGGCAACAGGTGCGCGCGTTGCGTACGATGTCAGAATTAGTGGTCGGGCAGACGCTCGTCATTGCGGCGGTGACCGCATCGGCCACGCTTGACGTTGCCCGGGAAGCAGCCCGCCACATCGGAGCCGGCGTCTATTACCTCGACATCAATTCGGCGTCGCCTGATACCAAACGGCAGTGCGCCGCCGCGATCGAGGCTGTCGGCGCGCATTACGTCGAAGCCGCCGTGATGACGTCCGTGCCGCCGTATGGCTTGCGCGTGCCGATGCTGATCGGCGGCCCGCATGCGCAGTCGGCGCAGGCGATGCTCGCAGCGCTCGGCTTCGAAGTCACCGTCGCCGACGACAAGGTAGGCGTGGCATCGGCAATCAAGATGTGCCGCAGTGTCATGATCAAGGGCATGGAAGCGCTGGTGATCGAGAGCCTGGTGTCGGCGCGCAAGTTTGGCGTCGAAGAACGCGTACTGGCATCGCTGGCCGAAACCTTCCCCGGCATCGACTGGCCGCAACAAGCCAGCTACTTTTTCAGCCGCGTGGTCCAGCACGGCAAACGCCGCGCCGAAGAAATGCGGGAATCGGCGCGCACGGTCGGCGAAGCCGGACTCGAACCGTGGATGCCGGCGGCAACCGCGAACCGTCACGACTGGGTTGCGCAGCTCGCCAGAGATCACACGTTCGCCGACTGCGGCAAGAAGGCCGACTGGCAGACGTATGCGGATCGCATGATCGCCGCCATTGCAGCGGGCGCCGACAAGCGCGGCTAGAATGCCTGCGCAGTTTTCCAGGCACGCAAACAAAATAAGGTGAGCGTATCCTTCCCTCTTGCAGGGGGAAGCGCTTCGTTCGCTCACGGCCTGTTTCCCGTTCTTGCCCGGCGACGCCGATACCGGATTCGCGCTTGCATTCGAGCGTCGCGTATCCGTCTCTCATTTCATTATTTTTTTCACACTCCCGCCGCACGCGCGGCCGGAGGCCGTCGTTCATACGGCATATCGATTCAGAAAGTGATTATGATTTCCCGGCCTTTTTCAACAGGTGTCAGCGTACTGCGCCATCGCAATTTCGCGCTTTATCTGGCGGCACGCGTGCTTTCCACGGTGGCGGTGCAAATGCAGAGCGTGGCGATCGGCTGGCAGGTCTACGCCCTCACGGGAAATGTTTTCGATCTCGGCCTGATCGGCTTGGCGCAGTTCGCACCGTTTCTATTGCTGATCCTGGTCGCAGGGCACGTCGCCGATCGCTATAACCGGCGCAATATCATTGCGCTGTGCTTCAGCGCACAACTGTTATGCGCCGCCCTGCTATTCTGGAATACGCTGACCGGCTTGACGATGATCGGGCCGGTGCTTGCCGTGCTGGTGCTGTTCGGCAGTGCGCGCGCGTTCATGGTGCCCGCCAGCCAGGCGATCGTCGTCAATATGATTCCGCCGGAAAGCCTGGGCCGGGCACTGGCGCTCAATTCGTCTTCATTTCATTTCGCAGTGATCATCGGCCCGGCGCTGGGCGGGCTGCTCTATCTGATCGGCCCCGGCGTGGTGTACGCAGTCGTCGCGGCATTGCTGGAATTGTCGCTGCTGCTGATGCTGCTGACTCGCCCTATTCCGCAAGCCGACAGCAAGGAACCATTGTCCTGGCACGGCGTACTGGAAGGACTGCGCTTCGTATGGTCCAGACAAGTCATGCTGGGAGCGATTTCACTCGACCTGTTCGCCGTGCTATTCGGCGGAGCTACCGCGCTGCTACCAGCGATCGCGCGCGATATCCTGCATGTCGGCCCGAGCGGATTGGGATTGCTGCGCACCGCGATCGGCGTCGGGGCGGCGTTGACCGCGATCGCACTCGCCTTTTATCCAGTGTCGCGCAAGGTCGGACGCGCGATGTTTGCCGGCGTCGCGTTATTCGGCGCATCGACGATCGTGCTCGGGCTTTCGCACAGCCTGGTGCTGTCGCTGCTTGCATTATTCCTGATGGGCGCCGGTGACATGGTCAGCGTGTACGTCCGGCACATGCTGGTGCAGCTGGAAACACCCGACGCCATTCGTGGCCGCGTCAGCGCGGTCAACGCGGTATTCATCGGCGCCTCGAATGAACTCGGCGAATTTGAATCCGGCCTCACCGCCGGCTGGTTCGGGCTGGTGCCGGCGCTGATTTTGGGCGGCGCCGCCACGCTGGCGGTCACCGGCTTGTGGTGGCGAGGTTTTTCGGTGCTGCGCAAAATGGATCGCTTTCCGGAGTTGAATAATGATGACGCAACTACCGACCGGCAGGATGCGGCTCGCACCAAAGGTACGCAGCGTTAAAGCCGGGAGTGGGCATCGGCCACTGTCGCAATTCCGACGCCTGCCATCGTTTCCTGGAGGACAGGTACAAGCATGATTCCGAAGTTCCGCGCTGCGCGAACATCTCCTCACTCGTAACGCCTTTTGGTTGGCCTGGATGCGATTGCCCTTGGCTAGCGCGCTTCGCGATACGCTGCGGATTTGTCGTGGATCGTATGCGACAAAGAAACTGTGGATCGCCCTCCTTAGCGCACTGCAGGGACTGCCATGGGTGCTCCGAAAGCGCAGGGTCATTCCGGCCCGCGCTGAACGGCTTTATCGCTTGCTCGAGCGTTGATTACGTTTTTGCATGTCGGCGGAGGCCGCGCAATAGTAATCTTCTTGCGGAAACCGGTTCCAGCCTATTTCTTTTCGCCCGTCGTGTCAGGTGTTGAATGCGTATTGGCCTGTCCAGTCTGTGGCATGCTGGTCTGCTCCTGTTCCTTAGTGAGCGCCGACGGGCTGGCTTGCGTTGGCGTTGCGGCGTTGCCGCTGCTAGCGCCGGAGGCGGTGCCGGGCGCCATCGATGCATCGGACGGGGGCATCTGGTTGGGCGGCAGCGCGACCGATGGCCCGGACGGCGCCTCGACTTTCGGCTCTGGTTTTTTTTGGCAACCAGCGAGCAATACCAACAACACCACGCATGCCACCGACATGCTGCGATTAGGTTTCATGGCAACCTCACTTCGGAATGTAATTTCGCATAGGAAAAAAACTGGCAAATCCGCTTGCGGCGTAAAAGCGCCTTGAACTAAGACATATGTTCCATACACAAAGTGCCGGAAAACGGGCCCAGGCCCGAACGCCGTTCCCGGCTCACGAATTGTTTCGCTCGGAGGAGCCGACAGCGGCCACACGCGAGATAGTACGAATAGCAGATCCCGTTAACGTCGAACGCGCATGTTGGGGTATGGCGACAGGCAGAGCCCTCAAAGAATTTTGTCCGCCCTCCTGCAACAATTCTATGGCGGCGTCAACCACGCTGGAAGGCGTCACCTGGGTGAGGCAACGATGGTGCCCCTCGGGGCAGACGCTCTTGTAACAGAAGCGGCAAGACACATCATGAAACAACACCCGGCTCGCGACTTGCCACGGCCCATGTTGCGGGTTGGTTAGCGCATACAAATCGACGATCGGCGTGCCCACGGCTGCTGCGATATGTGCCGGCGCGGTATTGTTGGCGATCATGAGAGGCGCCAGCGAAATGAGCGCAGCCAGCTTGCCGACGTCTAGCCGGCCCGCCTCGGTATGTGAACGGGGTACGCCTTGCATAATGCCTTGCACGAGCGGAATTTCGTTCTCTCCTCCCGTAAATACCAGAGGGCAGGCAATACGTGCCGCCAATTCGTGTGCCACTGCTTTCCACAACTCCTGCGGATAGCGCCGAGAAGGCGCGCCGGCGCCGGGGTGAAGAATGATCCATGGCTGTGCTGCGTCTATGCCCAGCGACCGTAGACGGTGTCGCGCCCACGCGAGATCGGGGTCGGGGATACGCAGCGAAAGGCGTTCATCGGGCGTGCGGCAATTGATTGCGGCAACCAGCTCGAGCTGACGATGCACTTCATGCCTTATCTGGCTCTGCGGCTCGGTTTCATGCACCCAATCGGTCAGCAAGAAATAAGGGTTTTCTCGACAGTGCGCCAGGCGCAGGGGGATGCCGGCGAGCTGGCAAAGCATGGCAGCCGGCAAAGGGCTTTGGCTATAGGTAGTGAATATCACAGCAGCGTCGAATCGGCGCTCGCGCAAGGTTCGCATCATCGCAAAGTCGGATTCCGGCCCGCGCACGCTGGTGCTTTTCATCCAGGGCGCCGCATACGCAATCGTGTCGTCGATTTCCGGAATGAAGGGCGCGATGGCTGCGGCAGAAGGAGAGGTAAGCAAAGTGATGCGCCGCTTCGACGCCGACCATTTCAATGCCCGGATCGCAGGCGTCATCATCAATACATCGCCCATGCAATCGAGACGAATGCACAGCAGGTTTTTTGCCCGGCTCCAGGTGCACAGTGTCATGGCGCTATGGTTTCATTCTATCTGGGCAGGGAAACGAGTTGATAGCGGCAATCTCGCGCGCAGCTGTGTAAAGATCCGGAACGATCAAATGTGGCGTACGCCGTACCGACAATTTCCACTCCGTCTCATTGCCGTTATCGATCAATACCGTGCGGCAGCCGGCGCGCGTGCCCGCCTCCACGTCGTCGAGAATGTCGCCGATCATCCACGACTCTGATAGATCGATGTCGTGGTCTTGGGCAGCACTCTGCAGCATGCCCGGCATTGGCTTGCGGCACGTACACGGCACCGCGTATCGCTCGATGACGCCCTCTGTACTGTGCGGGCAATAATAGAAGCCGGTCAGCGTCACGCCATTTTCGGCCAGCAGCTTCGCTATTCGCCGCCGCACGTCATCGAGTGCCGATGCGGTGAATAAGCCCATCGCGATTCCTGTCTGATTACTCACCACCACAAGCGCATATCCCAGATCATGAAAGAGTTGCAGCGCGGCGCCGGCGCGCCAGGTCAGTGCGACCCGCTCCAGATCAACGTTGTAGCGGACGTTCTGAATCAGGGTGCCGTCTTTGTCGAGAAATATTGCACGCACGATTCCAGCGCTCCCAAAGCGAATTTATGGCCAGGACGTTTCCCGCATCGGCAGCACCATGATTTCCGGAATCACGGTCTGCGCCGGCAGCAGCAAGACGGCTTTCACTGTATTGGCAACATTGAGCGGATCTTGCAGCGTCGTGGTGTCGATACCCGGAAAGCGATCCAGTAAAAATGGGGTGCGCATGCCGCCTGCGATAACGGCGGTGACCTTGATATTCATGGGCCGAAGCTCCGCATGGAGTGCATGAGACAAGCCAAGCAATCCCCATTTGCTTGCATGGTAAGCACTCGCGTTCGGCCATGCACGCTTGGATGCGGTCGACGCGATATTGACGATGTGGCCGCCACCAGCTTGCTTCATGCGGGGCGCGGCAAATTTCGACAGCAGAAACGGTCCATGCAGATTGGTACGGATCACACGCTCCCAATCGGCCACCGATAATTCTTCCAGCGCGCAGGTGATGTCGATGCCGGCGTTGTTGATCAGCACATCGATCCTGCCAAGCTGCTCAATAGTCTGGTCAATCGCGCGCTCCGCATCTTGCGGGTCGCCCACATCGAGTCCGATGGCCGGCGCGTGCAGTCGCTCGGCGGTCTCGCGCGCCTTTTCCAGGTTCAGGTCCGCCACCATCACGCTCGCCCCCGCATTCGAGAGCACCTGGCATAAGGCAGCGCCCAGGCCGCTCGCGCCGCCGGTGACGAGAATCGCTTTGTCGGCAAGTTCGTCCGTGCGTGTCGTTTCTGACGACGCGCCTAAACCAAATTTGGATGAATCAGCCTGGCCCAATTCGCTCTCCTCGAATCTGCGTCGCACGAAATCCCGTCAGCTTGCGGATGCCGCATTGCCAACGCTAGCCGCAGGCGCTGCGCGCGGTGACAGCGCGGCCTCGTACACATCTGCAATGCGGGCCGCAACACTGCGCCACGTGTAGTGCTGATTTGCTCGCTGCATGCCGGCCCAGCCCATGCGTTGCGCCATCTGCGGATGCTGTTGCAACCACGCGAGCTTTCCCGCGAGAGCCTCGGGGTCATGGGGTGGAACGAGGTAGCCGGTCGCGCCATCGACGACAGTGGTCTTGATGCCACCGACTGCCGCACCCACCACCGGCGTCCCGCAAGCCATTGCTTCCACCGGCGTGATTCCGAACGGCTCATACCAAGGCGTGGTGCAAAATACGTCTGCCGCGCTGTAGTAATAGCGCAGCTGATCGCGTGGGCGCCGTCCGGTAAAGGTGACGGCACTTTCCAATTCCAGCGATTGCACTAGCGAAGCCAGGCGTCCGAGCTCCGGCGTGGCTATTGGATCAGCTTGTTCCGAATTGCCGCCCACGATAAGCAAGCGCGCCTTTACTCCATAACGATCCCGCAGGATCGCAACGGCGTGAATGACGTTGTCGACGCCTTTACGAGGCACCATGCGCCCAAGTTGCAACACAACGAATTCGTCCTGGCGAAGTCCGATGCGCTGGCGCGAGTCGATCGCCATCGGGCCAAATTCCTCCGAGTCGAACCCGCAGGGAATGATATCGATCCGGTCGCTCGGAGCGCCATACAAGCTCTCCATGTCGCAACGATCCTGCGGGCATTCCGCGATGACGCGGTCGGCTGCATGCATCAATTTCTTTTCGATGGTGAAACGGACATCGGGAAATCCATCCGCCTGTCGCTGTGACAAGCGCCGTACCATGCCGAGGGCATGAAAAGTAATGACGTAGGGTGTATCGAGCGCGTCCTTGAGTCGCTGGGCGACCATGCCCGACATAAAAAAATTTGCGTGAAAAAGATCGTACGGAATTCTTTGCTGTTGCGAAAAGCGAAGGACGAAACGGGCGAACTCGTCCATGTACTGCAGCATTGACTCCTTCGGAATGAAATGCTTCGGACCGGCCGGCACATGGATGATGCGGACATTGGGCAGCCACTGAATGATCGGAGGCTGCGACGCGGAATCAGATCGTGTGAATACATCGATTACGTAGCCAAGACGCGCCAACTGCTTGGAGAGCTGCGCGACATAAACATTTTGGCCCCCACTGTCCGTGCCGCCAAGAGCTGCCAGCGGCGAGGCATGCTCACTGATTAGTCCGATTTTTCTCATGGATTCTCCAAATCATGGAGCGCTTAGGCGCGGCTTCGGACTATAAGCAAAGGACATACCGAACGATGACTTCGGTTTTTCACGGCTTACGGTCGCGCGCCAGTTTAAGAAATGGAACAAAGAGTGAGTAATAAATACCAACAGATGTAAATTTGCCTCCCGCAGCAGTGCCAGTCGCCAACAGGCGAAACGCGAACCGATGCACTGCTCGCCGGCACAATCAGCGGCAAGTAATTCGTCGATCAAGGGATCGGGTGCCATCGACGGATGCCGACAGATGTATTGTTCAGGACGCGGTGAGTAAAGGCCCTATGTGATACCTAAGTAGCGACCAGTCGGAACGCAGAATTCCAGTCTTCAACGAAGCGCTTTATGTTGAACCGCTCTGTTGCCTTGCGCCGCGCAGCTGCACCCAGCGTGCGCGCCTCTTCGGGGGTGGCGAGAAGTTGGCGCATGCGCGCGATGAGGGTATCGACGTTCGTATCGACATAGCCAGATACGCCGTTGTCGATGACGGTTGCCATCTCGGTCGTGGCGAGCGCCACGACCGGCATGCCGATCATCATTGCTTCAATCACTGCCAGACCGAGGCTGGTATAACGGATTGGATTAAACAAGAATCGGTACTGCGCGATGAAGGTCGGCAGTTGTGCGTGAAGGATTTCGCCGACGCCGCCGGGCAATTCTTCCGCGCCCATCCCCACCAAGTCCAATGGTACGTTTTCACGCACACGCAGATAAACGTCGCTGCCGAGCCGCCTCCCTCGTCGTGCAAGATGATTGATGACGACTACACCCCGTTCCGCGCTGCCGTCATACGTCGCCCCGGCTGGAGCGATGACGCCATGTTCGATAACGCGTACCGGCGTACGCCGGCTATTCCACATCAATGCGTTGAAGTGCGTTACGTGCACCAGCAGGATGGTGGGGTCATCGACGGGATGCGGCATGTCGGTCGGATGTTCGCGGGGCGTGTCATGCTCAAGATAAATTTTGGGCAAGCACTGCTGCGCTGCACTCAGGTAAACATGTTGGTCTGTCCGGTATTGCTCGTCGTCCTGAAAAAGGATGCAATCGAATTGACAATCCCTGATGCGATCGACCGGCAGGTCGATCACGTTGTCTCCCCATGGGAGATGCCCGCACTTGCCGCCATAGCCGGCGGGGCGCCCCGGTTTGGAAAGCACATAGAAATCATGCGGTGTCTGCGTCAGATAATAGAGATAGCTGCCGTGCGTGTGCCAAGTCAGGATTTTCAGTCGCTTGCGCATGACGCATCGTATCGATCCGCTCGTCACAGAAGCCCGGCGCGGAATCGGACAGCGCCGACAGCGCGCCAGAACACGGCGACCGGCGGAATCAATATCGAAGTGAGCAGCATCTCGGCGACATGTGCCGGCGATCTGGAAGTTCTTCTCAAGCGCTGCGCACAAAAGCGAGCGGTCATCACAAGCCACAGCACCGCGGCGATCGCGGTGACACCGTAGTGCGCGGTCGCCAGTGCGCCGAGCCAGCACAGTAACGATGCCACAATCAGGTAGTAATCCCAGCGCGGCGTCGCACGGATTTTTTCACGGTAGCGCAGCGGATGTTTCTTGAACAAAAGCGCATCGAACTGAATCTTCCTGGCTTGCGACAGACTGATGCCCCAGCGTGCCGGGCGGATGGGATGCGTGACCACCGCACTGGGCGCATGCCCGATGAGCGCACCGCAATCGAGCAATCTGAAATGGAGATCAGAATCTTCGCGCCATGCGAGGCGAAAGCGCTCGTCGAATCCATGCAGTTGCTGTAATACTTGTCTGCGGCAGAAACAATTTGCGGTCACAAACTCGGCGGTTTCCATATTTTTTGCATCGAGCTCGTAGTCGGTGGGTGCGCCCGTCATGGGCATGACGATGCGTCCGCGCACGGCATGCAGGTCGTTGCCCATGGCCCGAAGTCCGTTGACAAGCCACTCGGGGCTCGCGATCGTGTCGTCGTCGGTAAAAGCGATGATGTCGCCACGGGCGATGCGCCAGCCATGGTTGCGCGCGGCAGCCGGGCCGTGCGGCCCTCCCGACGGCAAGTAGGCAACGCGCAGTCCGCGTTGAAACGCACGCGGCGCCCATCGTTCTGCCACTGCACGCGTGTCCTCATGCGGCGCGTCATCGACAATGACGATCTCGTACGCGCGGCCATCCAGCGTTTGATGAACCAGGCTATTCAGACAACGTTCCAGCAGCTGCGGCCTGCGGCAGGTCGGGACGACGACAGATACGTGGATGCCGTCGCTTAGCGCACCGGTACGCAACGCATCCACGTGGTCTTGACTCAGGTCTTGGCTTGCCACAACAATTCCTATCATAAGAAACGGTAGATGCCCATCGCTCGCAAAGTGTCCCTCATACGCGCAAATTCCGTTCCAAGTAATCATTACCGCCGCGCATATGTTGTGCCCTCAATCCTCGGAATGGACACTATCGTCGCTTTCCTTGGTTCGCTCTTGCAGTTGCCACAGATCCGCATACATGCCGCCTTGCGCAAGCAAATCAGCGTGTGTGCCACGTTCAACGATACGACCTTGCTCCATCACTAATATCTCGCTCGCAGCGACGACGGTCGACAGTCGATGTGCGATGACCAGAGTCGTGCGGTTTTGCGACAATTGATCCAGCTCCTTCTGGATCGCGCGCTCGGATTGCGTATCCAAAGCGGAAGTCGCTTCATCGAAAATCAAGATCGGCGGATTTTTGAGAATGGCTCGGGCGATCGCGATTCGCTGTTTTTCACCGCCGGAAAGTTTCACGCCGCGTTCTCCTACCGGCGTATCGTATTTCTGCGGCAAACTGTCGATAAAATGATGCACATGGGCCGCTTTCGCCGCCGCCACAATCTGTTCCATCGTCGCGCCATTGCGACCATAGCCGATGTTGTACGCGATGGTGTCGTTGAACAGCAAGGTATCTTGTGGCACTACGCCAATCGACGCACGCAGGCTGCTCGTACTGACGCTGCGAATATCCTGGCTATCGACGACGATGCGGCCTTCCCCTATTTCATAGAAGCGCAACAACAATCGCGCCATCGTCGATTTGCCGGAGCCGCTGCCGCCCACCACCGCAACAGTCTTGCCGGCAGGGATGCGGAAGTCGACACGATGCAAGATAAGACGCGCAGGCTCATAACCGAAACTGACATTCTCGAATCGAACCTCTCCCTGCGTAACGAGCAGTGCGGGTTGATGGGGCGGATCGTTGATCTCGGGCGTTTGCCGGAGCAATAAAAATAGCTTTTCTGCATTGACCAGTGCGTCCTTCGCTTCGCGATAGACAAAACCAAGCGCATTGAGCGGAAGGCAAACCTGGATCACATAGGCGTTAATGAGTATCAGATCGCCCACTGTCATCTGATGTGTGATGACGCCGCGCCCCGCAAGCAACATTACTGCTGCCACGCCAAGCGCGATGATGCCGCTCTGTCCTACATGCAAAAGAAATAGCGATTTTTGGTTGGAGACCGCCGCCTCGGCCCAACGCGTCATGACCTGGCCGAAGCGGTGCGCTTCCAGTTTTTCGTTCGTGAAGTATTTAACGGTGTCGTAGTTGATCAGGCTATCGGCGAATAAGCTCTTCGCATTCGAGTCCAGACGATTGACGCGCCGTTGGAAAATGGTCCGCTTTGCGGTAAAGGAAAGCGTGAAATAGCAATACACCAGAAACGTGACGCCCAGCACGATCAGGTACCAGTAGCTGTAGCGCAGGCTGATGATGACGGTCACCATGCCGATTTCCAGCAAGGTCGGCACCAACGTAAAAAATGCGACACCAAGCAGAAACGCGATGCCGCTGGTGCCGCGGTCAATGTCGGGCATCAGGCCGCCGATACGACGTTGCGCATGGTAACGAGAGCCGAGCGTATGTAAATGGCAGAAAGTATTCAGCGCGTACGTAGCAACGGTGTGCTGAGTTACGCGAGAAAATGCGAGGTCGCGCAATTCATTGAAAAGCGTATTGGCGAAGCGCAGCAGTGCATAGCCAGTCAGCAGAATAAGGGGGAGCGTAGCGGCTTGTTCGGGACGTGATAGTTCATCGACAATGCGTTTCAGCGACAAGGGAACTGACACAACGGCCAGTTTGGCCAAGACGAGAAAAACAACGGAGACAACTATGCGTCCGCGGAACTGCGAGATGACCGCCCACAGGTCGCGCAGCACTTCTCGTTCTTGTCCCGGCCCGGCGACCTTCCGAGATGCGCCACGAGAAATTTCGTGCGACATGGTATTGGGCACGCACGTGAAATGCAATCGTAAAATTGCGACTTGGAGAGCGCGGGTCCGATTACAATTTGCGCCCGCAATATTTGCAATACCGTGAAGGCAGTGTAGTCGGACATCATAAGCATGCTGTATGCCAACCGTGGTACGTTTTTCGCGAAATTGGTCCCATGACGTTGTAGCTATTTATATTTTACTGATGCGATCTATTCGCCATCTGCAACGGTAAAAATGCATGCGTGACTCCCCTGAATTTACAAACTTCCATATTTATACCGACTGTTCGGTTTGTCGTTTGTCACTTCTCGTGAGTGAGAAACGTGCGACAACGCGGGTGCGCAGTTTTTTGTCGACCGCAGTGGCTGCTGACGGATAGGTACATCACTTGCTTCAAGCTTGCGTCGACAAAGCCGCCAGACGCCGGAGGATCAGGTGTATACCTTAGGCATCAATGCTGCCTATCATGACTGCTCGGCCGCACTTGTTTTAGATGGTCGAGTCATCGCCGCCGCAGAAGAGGAGCGCTTTACACGCATCAAGCATGGGAAGCGTCCAGTGCCGTTTACGACTTGGCAGCTTCCGTTTCATGCGATCGACTATTGCCTGCGCGAAGCCGGCATCATGCTCGCCGATGTCGACCACGTCGCCTATTCCTTCGATCCACACTTGCTGTTGGGCCAGTACGGCGGTAAGGCGACGATCGATCTTCCTCTACAGCCATCTGCGCATGGGTCGATATGGCTTTCGCCTTGGGATCCATTATTCCTGTCGTATATCGTCAATGCGCCGCGTCAGCTCGCCAGCGGTGTCCCGCATCACCTCGCCAGCCGGTTTCAAAACGTTCGCCATGACGGGCCGTTCAAGTGGCATTTCGTCGAACACCACCTGGCTCATGAAGCGAGCGCCTGCCTTGCTTCGCCTTTCGACGACTGTGCGGTAATGACGATGGACGGCCGCGGCGAGCTTGCGACCACCAGCTATGGCGTATATCGCGACCGCCACTATCGGCGCATCAAGCAGATCAACCTGCCGCATTCGCTTGGACTGTTGTACGAAGGGATTACCGCTCATCTTGGATTCCTGCATTCTTCTGATGAATACAAGGTGATGGCCTTGGCCTCATTCGGCAAGCCGGTCTATGCGCCTCTGCTGCGCGAAGTGCTTCAATATCGTGGCGCGGGTGAATACGAAGTCAGTCCGGCCGCATGGGGAAAACTGTTGGGCCCCGCGCGCATGCGAGGCTCGGAGTTCACCGAGGTCCACATGAACGTCGCTGCCTCCTTGCAGACGGTACTGGAAGAGACGGTGCTGCAAATGACGGACTGGCTGCATCAAGAAACGCAGACGAGCATGCTCTGTATGGCGGGCGGTGTGGCGTTGAACTGCGTGCTGAACGCCAAGATACGCGACCGTGGAAAATTTTCCCACGTATGGGTGCAGCCGGCTTCGGGTGATGCGGGCACATCGTTAGGCGCGGCGCTCTGGATCGATGCCCAGCAGAGCGGCGCGGCGAATCCACATTGGCGTATGGACCACGCTTTTCTCGGTCCGGCCTACGATGAGCAGGAAATTGAAGCCTTCCTCATTCAGGCGAAACTGCGCTATCGGCGTACGCATAATCTCGCCGGCGACGTGGCTGACCTGCTGGTGCAGAACAAGGTAATCGGTTGGTTCCAGGGGCGCATGGAGTTCGGCCCGCGCGCGCTTGGTGCGCGCTCGATTCTGGCATCGCCGATCGATGCGTCGATGCAGGCGCGGCTCAATACCATCAAGGACCGCGAAGACTTCCGACCTGTCGCACCGGTGGTGCTGGAAGAAGAGGCGGAAAACTGGTTCGTCAATGGCGGCGTGTCGCCGTTCATGGTGTTCGTGTACGACGTGCGGCCCGATAAGGCTAGCCGGATTCCGGCGGTGCGGCATGTCGATGGCACTGCCCGTATTCAAACCATCAATCGATCGCAGCATGCCGCTTACTATGATCTTCTGCGGGAATTCGCCGCGAGAACTGGTGTGCCAGTCCTAATCAATACCTCGTTCAATACGCGCGGAGAGCCGGTTGTCTGCAGCCCACGCGACGCGGTCGAATCCTTTTTTAGCACGCCGCTTGACGTGTTGGCGATTGGTCCCTTCGTGGTGCAAAAGGAAGCGTAGCAAGCGTGATGAGCACTCTTATTCCTTCATCTGTGCCGCAGCGAATCGCAGTTTTTCGTGCCTTGCAATTAGGCGACATGTTGTGTGTCGTGCCCGCCTTGCGCGCATTGCGTGCCGCTGCCCGCGATGCTCACATTACCTTGATTGGCTTGCCATGGGCGAAAGATTTCGTTCAACGCTATGACAAGTACGTCGACGACTTGTTGGTGTTTCCGGGATGGCCTGGCTTTCCGGAACAGGCTGCGCAGGTCAAGGAACTGCCTGCATTTTTTCAACAAGCGCAGCGCCGCGAATTTGACTTGCTGATTCAGATGCACGGCAGCGGTGAGCTTAGCAATCCGCTCATCGACATCCTTGGTGCAAAGCACACGGCTGGATTCTTTCGTCGCGACCAGTATTGTCCTGACTCGCAAAATTTTTTTCCGTGGCTCGATCGCGAGCACGAAGTGCGCCGCTACCTGCGGCTGATGGAATATCTCGGAGCGCCTTCGCAAGGCGATGCGCTCGAATTTCCATTGACCGAGCAAGATTATGCGTCGTTGCGCCATTGCGGAAAGACCCTACCGCTGCCGGACACTTACGCGGTTCTGCATCCTGGCGCGCGCTTGCCTTCTCGGCGCTGGTTGCCTCTGCGCTTTGCCCAGGCGGCTGATCGTCTCGCTGACAGCGGGATGCGGGTGGTGCTCACCGGATGCGCTGCCGAGCATGAGATCGTCCGTATAGTCAAAAGTGCCATGCGCCATCCGGTTGTCGACCTGTGCGGCAAGACCAGCCTTGGCGGTATCGCCGCCTTGATCGCGCAAGCGCGGCTGGTGGTGTGCAACGACACCGGCATTTCTCATATCGCTGCGGCGGTCGCGACGCCGAGCGTCATTATCGCGTGCGGGTCGGATCCGCAGCGCTGGGCGCCGCTCGATAGCGACCGGCATTGCGTGGTCCAGGCAACGGTGTCGTGCCGGCCCTGCATGCATGCGAACTGTCCGATCGGACATCCGTGCGCCGAGAACGTGGGCACGGACGAGGTGCACCGTGCCGCGATGCGAATGCTATCGGTACGTCCGGCATTGCGTCGCTCACCGAGCTAAAACATGCGAGGCCTCGCCATGAAAGAAATCGGCTGCAAGCGCATTCTCGTCACCGGCGGCGCCGGTTTTCTCGGCTCGCACCTGTGCGAACATTTGCTGGCGCAGGGCTCCGATGTATTGTGCGTCGATAATTTCTATACCGGCACAAAACGCAACATCACGCATTTGTTGCCGCATCCGCGCTTCGAGTTGCTGCGCCATGACGTGACTTTCCCACTCTACGTGGAAGTCGATGAAATTTATAACCTGGCTTGTCCCGCCTCACCGGTGCATTACCAGAACGACCCGGTACAAACGACCAAAACCAGCGTGCACGGCGCGATCAATATGCTCGGCCTGGCGAAGCGGCTCAAGGCCCCGATCCTCCAAGCGTCGACCAGCGAAGTATATGGCGATCCAAGGGTTCATCCGCAACCTGAAGATTATTGGGGCCATGTGAATCCGGTCGGTCTACGCTCCTGCTACGACGAAGGAAAACGATGCGCGGAAACGCTGTTCATGGATTATCGTCGCCAGCACAAGATGCAAATCAAGATCGCGCGTATTTTCAATACCTATGGACCCAGGATGCATCCTAACGATGGCCGCGTGGTGTCCAATTTCATCATGCAGGCACTGTCCGACCAACCGCTCACCGTGTACGGCGACGGCTCACAAACACGTTCCTTCTGTTTCGTCGACGATTTGATCGATGCGTTGGGCAAGCTGATGCAAACACCGGACAGCTTCACCGGGCCGATCAACCTCGGCAATCCTGTGGAGCATACGATGCTGGAGCTGGCGGAATGTATCGTCGAGCTGTCCGGTTCGCGCTCGACAATAGTGTTCCACTCGATTCCCAGCGACGATCCGGTACGGCGTCGCCCGGATATTGCGCTTGCCAGAGACATGCTTCAGTGGGATCCAAAGGTCGGTCTCGCCGAAGGATTGAAACAGACCATCCAATATTTCCGCGAATTGAGGCGCGGCCTGCACGACGAAGTCGTGGCACCTTTGCGGTAAATGCGCATTGATATGTTGCGCCGGCGTGTTCAAGTCCCGCTTGGCTCCACGGCTGGCCCTCCAGCTATTACGGCCAGCATGTCGACCAGCGCGCGAAGGAAAAGCGGCCAGGCGTAGTGGCAAAGGCGATCGTGCCGGACTATGCGCGCGGCTCCCACACCGCGCCACTCGGCTCGGTTTTCTACCAAGGCAAGCAGTTGCCCGCCGTGTATGTTGCTGGCGCCTTCATTGGCCAGCACGGTTCCTGCAACCGCAAGCCTCACAGCCGCTATAAAGTCGCGTTCTTCCTTTGCTTACACATCGTATGTCCTTTGCGATTCCTGAAAACTGCTCCGCTGTCGTAGGGTTGCACCAATCCCGATTCCCAGCGGGCGGTCCTGCTTGCTCATTCCAGCTTTCACAGTTGCATGCCATTCCGCATTGAAGCGGAAAGCTTGCATCGGGCAGGTGGCTGGCCTGAAACGCCTGGCGCGGGCCGCAAGGAAGGCATGCTACTTGCGACACTAATTCGACGCCAGAGTGCGTCGGTTGCGATCCGTGGTAAGCGTGGGATCTTTCATGTCTGCATTTGCTTGAAGTCGGATCCGACAGCCGCCATCGAGCGTCATGAAGGTCGTCATGCGTGCTTCGTGCATGGCAGGAAATGCATGCATTGAAAGGAGTCTGAAAATGGTTACGGAAAAGTACAAAGTGCGGGTAATTGTTACTGCTTGCCTACTTGCAATGACATCGCTAAGCGACATTGCGGCGGCACAATCAACAAGTTCAAGCCGCAGTTCCCCCACGCAAGCTACTGCCAACGCGCCGGGCACCAAGGAAGAGGCGGCCGCCACTAAGCACGTCAACGATGCAGTCACGGTTGTCCGCAATATGGAATCCGAGCCCGGGATGAACAAGCTGCTACAACAGTCCAAAGGCGTCTTCATCATGCCAACGTACGGACGCGCGGCACTGGGCGTCGGCGGCAGCGGCGGCGCGGGCGTGCTACTTGTCAAGCGCGACGGCGGCACATGGAGCGATCCTGTGTTCTATAACATCGGCGGCATCAACGTCGGCTTGCAGGCCGGCGCCGAGGCCGGCCCGATCGCCCTGGTGCTGAATAACGACAAGGCAGTGGACAGCTTCATGCAGAAAAATAACTTCTCGCTCAGTGCCGATGCTGGGTTGACGGTTGTCGATTGGGCGAAAACGGCGCAAGGCACTGTTGGCACGGGCGATGTCGTCGCCTGGGCTGGCACTAAAGGCCTGTTTGGCAATGTGGCTTCCATTGGCGTCAACGACATCCGGTTCAACGAGGGTCAGACCAACGCTTATTATGGCCAGACAGTGGCAGCAAGGGATGTCGTCAACGGCAAGGTGAAAAACCCGCAAGCCGATACGCTCAAGCAGGCGCTCGCGGTAAGGTCCACGGATACGGCAACCGGCAGTTCAGGCACCAGCTCGTCGCAAGGCGCTTCCGGTGGCGGCTCGGACAGTACCGGCACATCCGGCAGCAAGAAGTGAGAAGGGTGCGTCACCGGGCCGGGGCCGGTGACGCGGTGCTTGGGACAGCGCCTTCTGTCGCCATCAGCCGGGCCCACTTTCATGAAATCGAGCGCGGTAAGGCGTCTGCGCCATGACGGCACCATGCAAGACTATATCGAGGAAGCGGGACGAGGAAGCGGGACGAGGAAGCGGGATCGCAACCACACCGGGAAAGTCAAGGTTGCACCATATCAGTGCTGTCATTGCCGTAGATGAATTTCCGGTATTTTGTCGTCGTAAAATGCGAGCCGCTCCTTCAGTGCGCGATGCTCGTCGTACGGATCTTCATACGTCCATACTGCGTCCTCGAATTTTCTATTATCAAGTATCACATGGAAGTAATGCGCTGTTCCTTTGAATGGACATACCGTCGTAGTATTGGAGCGCTCGAGTTTCTCCATCTTGACAGCGGAGCGTGGAAAATAATACCGGACAGGGTGCTGGTCTTCGTCGACCCGGATAACGTCGCTCGAATCAGCAACCGCTTCGCCATTGATCTCAACCCTAACGCGTTGATCCATGAGCGATTCCTGGATTTTGTGGTTGGGCCATTTCTGGTGCCCTGGCGATTTGCTCATCATAAGGTCCTCAAGAGTGGAAGGTTTGGCCAATTAGCCGCAAATCGCGTGCCTGATTGGCTATGCCACGCGATTCCCGCCAGGACATTCCAACTCAGCGCGAGCAACGTCCGTGCATAGCGGCTCGTCGCTGTGAATGACGGACAGGCCAACCCGGATCGGACAAACCGAGTGTGATAGTCGGTGATGGTGGAATAGTGGACGCCGATACATTCGGCGGTACGTCTCAACGAAAAACATCTTTCGAAGAGACAGGTCAAGGCATCGCGAATTTTTCGCAAATCGATTCTCCTATTCGCCATGCATCGTATGTAATCTGGCCTTGGCATCAGCCTTTTCGCACCTACGGTGCAGGACGCAAAATGAAGACCGGCAAGCGTGGGCTCACTGAAGGTCGCCGGCTATCTCATTCATCTCTACGTCATTTACATTCCACCCACCGAGCGGGCCTGCCACGAGATTCAGGGTCCTAGTGCGTAAGAAAAATCTCGCAGCCCGCCGGATCTGGCTCGCGCGTCGCTGTGTTGCGCTGCCAGCGAATGGAATCGCCCTTTGCGGCGCACCACGTCTTGCACTCATCGACCCGGATGCCATCCTCCATGAAATGAGCTCTAGAAATGATTGTGCTGCCGCAGAGCATTTCCCAACACATCCCGATCAAGGTAGGACGTTTTATGCTTGCAGGTTTGATATACCCCAAGGATGCGAATCTCGCTTCCTTGCCTGTCGCAAAATCGCTGACTAAGTTACCTTCAACGACTAAGCATGCATGTAGGTGAGGTGCGGCTCAAAGTTAAATTTTCCCTTGCCGCCGCGAACCGCGGCGACGAGGCTGTATTTATGTGACATTTTCGGGGGTCGTATGAGCTATCACTTAGAAGGCCGTTTGCTTGAGGTTTGCAACTGCAACGTGCTGTGTCCTTGCTGGATCGGCGAGGACCCCGACAACGGCACCTGCGACACCATTATCGCGTGGCGCGTAGACAAGGGAACAGTCGACGGCGTTGATGTGGGCGGCAACACCATCGCAGCCGTGGCCCATGTGCCCGGCAATATCCTGCAAGGCAACTGGACTGCCGCAATCTACGTCGACGAGCAGGCATCCAAGGCGCAGGAAGAGGCATTGCTAAAGGTCTACACCGGCCAAGCCGGCGGGCCGGTCGCAGAGCTCGCCAAGCTGATCGGCGAGGTCGTCTCGGTGGAACGCGCGCCGATCCGGTTCACCGTGAACGAGGGCAAGGGCGAGCTTGAGATCGGCAAGAACTATTACGCCGAACTCGAACCCTATCGCGGCACGACCGGCGGCCAGACCACGCTATCCGATACCGTGTTCTCGACGGTGCCTGGCGCGCCGGTGTTTGTCGGCAAGGCGCCTACCTATCGATCCAAGAACGCCGCCCTCGGCATTGACCTCGACATCAAGAATCACAACGCGCTGCAGAGCACCTTCGTCTTCGACGCATGATGCCGACGGCAACCCTGCCGCCGCCCGGCGCTGCCCGCCACCAGCGCGTGTTCCTGCCGATCCTGGCGGCGCTGGTCGCGCTCGCGTGGGTGGCATTGTGGGCATGGGCGCGCAGCCCATACGGCCGCTATCTCGAGCATGGCGACTGGACCGCGTCGGGCCCGGCAGCACTCATTTGTCGTGCCGTCCCTGCCGGGCAGGTAGTGCTGCCGATGCTGCTGTACGCAGCTGCATGGATCCTGATGACGGCGGCCATGATGCTGCCGACGACTCTGCCTCTGTTCAACGCTTTCGACCGGGTGACGGCCGAACGCCCGGATCATGGCCGCCTCCTGATGCTGCTCGGTCTCGGCTACGTCGCGGTATGGGGGGCGTTCGGGCTCCTTGCGCATGCATTGCACGGCGCGCTGCTGGCCGCGCTCGCCAACGTGCCGGCGCTGGCCTGGCATGGCTGGCTGATCGGCGCCGCGACCATTGCGCTGGCCGGCGCGTTTCAGTTCAGCAAACTGAAGTACCAGTGCCTGGACAAGTGCCGCACGCCCGTGAGTTTCGTTATGCAGCACTGGCGTGGACGCGCGCATGCGCGGCACGCATTCGCGCTTGGCGCGCAGCATGGCCTGTTCTGCGTCGGGTGCTGCTGGGCGCTGATGCTGTTGATGTTCGCGCTCGGCGCCGGCAGTCTCGGCTGGATGCTGGTGCTGGCCGCGGTCATGGCGATCGAAAAGAACGTGCGCTGGGGTCGGCGTCTCAGCGCGCCGCTCGGTGTCGCGCTGCTGTCCTGGGCATTCGTGATGGTAGCGACTCATGCGTGAAGAGCGCGGCAGCCCGCCCAATCTGGATACGATCGCTCTCACCGCCGTGGCGATGCTCGCGTTCGCAGCGAATTCACTGCTGTGCCGTCTCGCGCTGCTGCAAGCAAGCATCGATCCGGCCAGCTTCGGCAGCATCAGGCTGGCTTCCGGCGCGATCACGCTCGCTGTCGCGGTGCGCTTCAGAAGGGAACGGCAGGCGCCCGGCCGTGGCGACTGGCTTTCCGCCGCGATGCTGTTTGCTTATGTCGCGTTCTTTTCGTTCGCGTATCTCACCCTGCCTGCGGGCACGGGCGCTCTGATCCTGTTTGGCGCGGTCCAGCTGACGATGTTCAGCGTGGGCTTGCGCTCGGGCGAATCATTCGGCTTCGTCGCATGGCTTGGCCTCGCGCTGGCGATCGCGGGACTGGTCTACCTGGTGTCGCCGGGTGTCGCTGCGCCGCCGTTCTTCGGCGCGGCGTTGATGGCGATCGCCGGCATCGCATGGGGCGTGTATTCGCTGCGCGGCCGCAGGGTGGCCGACCCGTTGGCTGCCACGGCGGGCAACTTTGCGCGAGCGACGCCGCTCGCGCTCGGGCTGAGCGTGCTTTTCATCGCCGGCACCAATGCGAATGCGAGCGGGATCGCGCTGGCGATTGCGTCCGGCGCGCTGACCTCCGGCATTGGTTATGTGATCTGGTATGCCGCGCTGCGCAAGCTTTCCGCGATGCAGGCCGCCACCGTACAGTTGTCGGTGCCGCTGATCGCCGCGTTTGGCGGGGTAGCATTCCTGTCGGAAGCGATTACCCCGCGGCTGACGGTTGCCGCAGCCGCGATCCTCGGCGGCATTGCAGCGGTGTTGACCAGCAGGCGGCCAAAGCCGCCCGCGTGACGTTCGACATGAAGACCGGCAGGCGTGCGCTCTCTGCGTTGCTCGCGGCGTCGGTCGGCATCGCCAGCGCGCCGGCGATTACCACCGACGCGATGATTTCCAGCTTCGCTTTCGTGCAGGACGACGGCTCGCTGAAGATCGCCGGCCATCTCGTTCATCTTTACGGCATTCACATTCCGCGCACCGAGCAAACCTGCTACACCTTTACGCGCCCGGTGTCCTGCGGAACGAGAGCATCGCTGGCGCTGGGATTCAGGATTTCGGGCGACTTCGTTCGTTGCGTCCCCATAGCGACGCTCCCCGACAATAGCATTACCGCCAGCTGCCGCTCCGGGAACGACGACTTGAGCGAATGGATGCTGCAAAGGGGATGGGCAGTCGCATTGCCCGATGCGCCGTTCGAATACGTCACGCTCGAAAGAAT
>UEXY01000234.1_pt1 | contig 27160 bp, 22 predicted proteins | sample 4301061 | NCBI WGS metagenome assembly UEXY01 (sample SAMEA4773184, study PRJEB27434) | metagenome | biome: 2259; feature: agricultural soil; material: soil | place: USA | collected 2014-09 | depth 0.25 m | reverse complement strand
CAAAAGACATGTCAAACAATGTCGCTTCGGCTATTACTGGCCATGCATGCGCTGTAATCGCCTTGTACGGCATGACCAGTTTTTCCATGAGCGCATGGCCGAACAGCCAGACTTCGCAATTGCTCTCGAATGCCTGCCGATGAGTGATGAAGGCTTCCTGCCAACGATGCGCACGCAGGGCGTCAGCCAATTCGGGATCACGCACCACCAGCAATGCCGCATTCTCATCGAAAATGGTGGCGGCATCGCGCACGCTGCCGCGGCGGCCGAATACACGCGCATCCTGGGCCGCCGCAATGACTTTTCCGATCTCCGCTGCCTGCAGCGCATTGAGCTGCGTTTTAATTCGGGGAAACGTCAGCCAAACCAGCGCATTGAAAAAATCATGCAGGTTTTCGCGAGTGGGCACACAGCCCGTAGCGCTGATGAACGCCTCATAGGCGATATCAGGCGGCAGACTGGCTTGAGGAACGAAGCGAATCGGCAAACCACGATGGTTGCACAAGCCTTGCGCATCGGCCAGCGCATTGGCGGCCTCGTGCCAGTTCGGAGCGCGCATCACGGCTGCCGCGGCCGCACGCAGCGGTACTAACCACGGCCTACCCCAATCAACGTGATCGAAAAATCTCGTGCTCATGACTGCTGCCGAAATTCAGCGGCCAGGGCTTGAACGGCACGCAGGAAGGCGGGCGCGTCAGGCCAGCTTCCAGCCGATTGTTTCGCCGCCATTCAGCGGAACGACGATCGCGTCCTCCATCGGCAATTCTCTCGGCAAGGTCCAGGTTTCGCGTTTCAGCGTAATAGTCTCGGCATTGCGTGGCAATCCATAGAAGGCCGGTCCGTGGAAACTGGCGAATGCTTCGAGCTTGCCCAGCGCGCAAGCCTGGTCAAACGCATGCGCATACAGTTCCATTGCATGCAAGGCGGTGTAGCAACCGGCGCAGCCACAGGCATGCTCCTTCAGGCCTTTTGGATGCGGTGCGGAGTCGGTGCCGAGGAAAAACCTTGCACTGCCGGAAGTTGCGGCTCGCAGCAGCGCCTGGCGGTGCTCCTCGCGCTTGAGAACCGGCAGGCAGTAGTAATGCGGCCGGATGCCGCCCTTGAAGATTTCGTTGCGGTTGTACAGCAGATGGTGGGCGGTGATGGTGGCAGCCAGCGGGCCATCCGCTTCGCTGACGTATTGCGCGGCATCCTTGGTCGTGATGTGCTCGAATACCACCTTTAGCGTCGGCATGTCGCGTCGCAGCGGCTGCATCACGCGCTCGATGAAGACAGCCTCGCGATCGAAGATATCGATGGCGGGATCCGTCACCTCGCCATGTACGAGGAGAGGCATGCCGACCTCCTGCATCGTCTCAAGCGTCTTGTAGCACTTCGACAAGGCGGTCACCCCGGCGTCGGAATTGGTCGTTGCGCCAGCCGGATACAGCTTTACTGCATGAATGAAACCGCTATCTTTCGCACGACGGATTTCATCGGCCGGCGTGTTATCGGTCAAGTAAAGCGTCATCAGCGGCTCGAACTTCATCCCGGCCGGCAACGCCTTCAGAATGCGCTCGCGATAGGCGGCAGCCTGCGCAGTGCTCGTTACCGGCGGCTTGAGATTCGGCATGACGATCGCACGGCCGAACTGGCGTGCGCTATGCGGCAATACGCTGGCAAGCATTGCGCCGTCGCGCAGATGCAGATGCCAGTCGTCGGGACGGACGAGCGTGATGCTGTTTGCTTGGGAGGTGGTTTGAGCGGGCATGGCAGTTCTTTCTTGAGACTGCCGTTATTTTACCCGCCGGCGTCGACGCGCGGCGGGTGAATGACATCCGTGAAATCAGTGGATGATTTTTGCCAGGAAATCGCGCGCGCGGTCGGAACGCGGCGAACCGAAGAACTCTTCTTTCGTGCAGTCTTCGACGATCAGCCCCTTGTCCATGAACACCACGCGATTCGCCACCTTTTTGGCAAAGCCCATTTCGTGGGTCACGACCATCATCGTCATGCCTTCCTGCGCGAGGCCGACCATCACATCAAGCACCTCGTTGATCATTTCGGGATCGAGCGCCGACGTCGGTTCGTCGAACAGCATGGCGATCGGATCCATCGACAGCGCGCGCGCAATCGCAACGCGCTGCTGCTGGCCGCCGGACAGCTGGCCGGGGAACTTGTCCTTGTGCGCAAGCAGACCGACGCGATCGAGGTATTTCAGACCTTTTTCAGTTGCCTCGTCTTCGCTGCGGCCGAGCACCTTGACTTGGCCGATGGTCAGGTTCTGCCGAATCGACAGATGCGGGAACAGTTCGAAATTCTGGAACACCATGCCGATGCGCGCGCGCAGCTTCGACAGATTGGTTTTCGGGTCGCCGACGGAGACATTATCGACCAGGATATGGCCCTTCTGGAACGGCTCGAGGCCATTGACGGTCTTTATCAGCGTCGACTTGCCGGAGCCAGACGGGCCACAGACCACCATCACGTCACCTTTTTTGACATTGGTCGTGCAATCGGTCAGCACCTGGAAGCTGCCGTACCATTTGCTGACGTCTTTGAGTTCAATCATTTTTTTCTCCTGAATTCTGTTCTTTAGAGCGTTGTCTTTAATCGCCGTTCTTTTCTTTTGCTATCGCCCCCACTCCAGCTCTCCCCTGCTTGCGAGAGAGAGCGAAGCGGGCTGTGGCCTATCTAATGATGGCAACCTTCCGCTGCAGGCGTTTGACCAGCTGGGACAAGCCGAAGCACAGCACAAAGTAGACGACTGCGACGAACAGGTACATCTCGACCAGCCGGCCGTCGCGCTGCGCGACCTTGGAGGCGGCGCCGACGAAGTCGGTGATCGACAACACATATACCAGCGACACGTCCTGAAACAGCACGATGGTTTGCGTCAGCAGCACCGGGATCATATTGCGGAACGCCTGCGGCAGCACGATGTTGCCCATGGTCTGCCAATAATTCATGCCTAGCGCCTGTCCGGCCCAAACCTGGCCGCGCGGAATCGATTGGATACCGGCGCGCATGATTTCGCAGTAGTACGCGGCTTCGAACAGAATGAAGGTGATCAATGACGAAGTGAAAGCCCCGACCTTGATCGGCTCGTTGGAACCAATTACCCACGCACCGATGTACGGCACCAGGAAGTAGAACCAGAAAATCACCAGCACCAGCGGGATCGAGCGAATCAGGTTGACATAAGTGGTGGCGACCGTGGAGATCAGCTTGTTGCTCGACAGGCGCATCATCGCCAGCAAGGTACCGGCCACGATGCCGCCGACCATTGCCAGTCCGGTCAGTTCCAGTGTAAACGTCATGCCGGTCTGGAACAGGTAAACCCATGAACGCTGGATGACGTCGAAATCGAAATTGATCATGATTATTTGCCTCCCGATCCGGAGGTGATGAAGCCGGGCACGGCCACTTTCTTTTCGATGACGCGCATCAGGTTAACCACGACGACGTTGACCAGCACATAAATGATGGTCGCCGCGGTGAACGCCTCAAATACCTGAAACGAGAATTCCTGCATCGAGCGCGCGCGCGCCGTCAGTTCCATCAGACCGATGGTCAACGCCACCGCGCTGTTCTTGATGATATTGAGAAATTCGCTAGTCAGCGGTGGAATGATGATGCGAAATGCCATCGGCAGCAGCACATAACGGTAGGTCTGCGACAACGTCAGGCCGAGCGCCGTGCCGGCCATTTTCTGGCCGCCTGCCAATGCGTTGATACCGGCCGAGACCTGCACCGCGACACGCGCGGAAGTGAAGAAGCCGAGACTGAGCACTGCGGTGACGAACGGCGCATTGGGCAACTGCTTGAGCCAGTCGCCCAGGCCTGTCGGCACCAGTTCCGGCATCACGAAGAACCACAGGAACATCTGCACCAGCAGCGGGATATTGCGGAACAGTTCGACATAGGCATTGGCGATACGCACCACCCATTTGTTGGGCATGGTGCGAACGGTGCCGACGATTGCGCCGAGTATGAGCGCCATGAGCCAGGCAAGCAGCGCCGTCCCCAGCGTCCAGTACAGGCCGGACAGCAAGGTGTCCATGTAAGTGCCGACGGCATCGGGAGAAGGCTCCCAGAAGATGCGCCAGTTCCAGTTGTAATTCATACGATGCCCTTGTCTTTTTGTACGCCCGTCGGTCCGCCTTGACCTTGATCGCGGTGCGATTCGAGCGCGGTGACGCACGACTGCCCGCGTTCACTTTTTTATATTGCAATAACTACACACTACGAAAAACGGGAGGCGCAAGCCCCCCGTTTTCATTCCGGCCGATCCCGATTACTTGTAAGCAGCCGGGTCGCCGGAGTCGGTCGGCTGCGCAATGATCTTCTTCAGCTGCTCGCTCATCGGCCAGTTCAGGTTGATGCCCTTCGGCGGAATCGGCGACTGGAACCACTTCGCATAGATGCGGTTGATTTCGCCGGACTTGAAGACATCGACGATAGCCTGGTCCACGACTTTCTTGAAGGCCGGATCGTCGCGGCGCATCATGATGCCGTACGGCTCAAGCTCCAGCGCGTCCTTGGTGATCGAGTACTCGCTCGGCGCCTTCGAATTGGCGGCCAGCGATGCCAGCAGGATGTCGTCCATCAGGAAAGCAACGGCACGGCCGGTTTCCACCATCAGGAAGGACTCGGCGTGATCCTTGGCGGACAGGATGTTGAGGCCAAGGTTCTTCTCGGTGTTCAATGTGGTGATCTGCTTCATCGACGTCGTGCCGGCGGTCGATACCAGCGACTTGCCTTTCATATCATTCAGTGAATTGATATTGGCGGACTTCTTCGCCAGCAGCCGATTGCCCGAAACGAAGGTGGTAGGCGCGAACGCAACCTGCTTCTGGCGCTCGATGTTGTTAGTGGTGGAACCACACTCGAGATCGATGGTGCCGTTGGCCATCAGTGGAATGCGGGTCGCTGAAGTGACCGGATTCATCTTGACGTTCAACTGGGTCAGGCCGAGGTGTTTTTGCACCGCGGTGACCGCCTTCATGCACAGATCGATCGAATAGCCTTGATACGACTGCTTGTCATCGAGATAGGAAAACGGAATCGAAGAGTCGCGCACGCCGAGCGTGATCGTGCCGGAATCCTTGATCTTCTTGAGGGTACCGGTTTCCTGCGCTTGCGCTGCGCCGGCGATTACGCCTGCACCGATGAGAATAGCGATCAACTTAGATAGTTTCATTTTGTCTCCTGATAAAAAGTTACCAATCTAGTGTACCAAAAAGCTTTCATTTCAAAGCGCAATTTATCCGCTATTTAGGATTACCCGGATCGAATCCTTTCTTTCGACAGGGCATCTGGCGGATTTTGGAGCGAAGTTTCACCTAGCCCACCGCATACTAATCGCCAACCTTGTCAGTCGGAAAGCGGAAGGTATCACGCAACAAATGTCCGATGGGCATATTCATGTTCTGGCCCTTGGGCGGAATCTGGCTCCTGAACCATTTATCGTAAAGCTTGTAGATTTCGCCCTCGTTGATGATTCTGCCCATTTCGCGATCGACGAACGCCTTGAACAGCGCATCGTCCCTGCGCAGCATGATCGCGTACGGCTCGGCCGACAGCGCTTCGCCAACCACTACGAAGCCGTTGGGATCCTGCGCGCTGGCACGCAGGCCGAACAACAACACGTCATCCATCGGGAACGCTTCGGCCTGCCCTTGTTCGACCATGCGGAAGGACTCGGCGTGATCGCGCCCTTCGATCAGTTTCAAGCCGAGCGCACGCACCTTGTCGCGATCGGTGAGCAGCTTGACCGTGGTCGTACCCTTGGTCGTCACCACTCGCTTGTCGCGCAGATCGGACCAGTTCTTGATGCCGGAATCGGCGCGCACCACCATGCGCGCCGCCGCCACGAAATGCGGAATGGTGAACGCGACCTGCTTGCGCCGTTCGGCGTTGTTGGTAGTCGAGCCGCATTCGAGATCGGCCTTGCCGTCGACGATCGCCTGGATGCGCGTCGATGGTGTGACCGGCAGATATTCGATCTTCAGTTGATTCAGCTTCAACTCGCGTCGCACCGCGTCGGCGATTTTCAGGCACAGGTCAACCGCATAGCCGATCGGCTTTTTATTTGTATCCAGGTAAGAAAACGGCAGCGACGCTTCCCGGTGCGCGATCGTGATGGTGTGCGTCTCGCGGACCTTCGCCAGCGTATCGGCGGCGAACGACGACGCGACCGGTAGGCAGCACGCGGCTGCGAAACCGGCCTTCGCGATGCGCAAGGCAATCATGGTGAGGTGCATAAGGTCTCCGGCTCATGCATGTGAGCGCGCAATACAAGGACGCCGACGTTTCTTGCTTGATCTTCTGCCGTCCGATCGGCCTTTCCTGCCACCGCCGGCACATCGCCGGCGGCTGGTCGCTCATTGATGCGTCACGGGTACAGGCCGCGCATTTCGCGCGCCTGCAGTACGCGAGTACAGGCAGTAATGAAGGCGGCCGTGCGCAGCGATACATTCTTTTCTTCCGCCAGTTGCCAGACCGCGGCGAAGGCGTCGCGCATGATGCGCGTGAGACGCAGATTGATTTCATCCTCGGTCCAGAAGAAGCTGGAGAAATCCTGCACCCATTCGAAATAGCTGACGGTGACGCCGCCCGCGTTGGCGATCACATCGGGGACGATCAGCACACCCTTGTCGTGCAGGATGTCGTCGGCCGCCGGCGTGGTAGGGCCGTTGGCACCTTCGATAATGATCTTCGCGCGAATCTTGTTGGCATTGACTTCCGTGATCTGCTGCTCAAGCGCGGCGGGAATCAGAATGTCGCAGTCGACCTCCCAGAAGCGGCTGCGGTCCGCGACCGTATCAGCGCCGCCGAAGCCGGCAACGCTGCCATGCTGCGCGACATGCTCATGCAGCGCGTCGACATCGATCCCGTTGTCGCGCACCACGGTAGTGACATGGTCCTGCACCGCGACGATCTTCGCACCAGCTTCCGAGAACAGCCGCGCGGCGACGCCGCCGACGTTGCCGAAACCCTGCACCGCAACGCGCGCGCCCTTGATGTCGAGACCACTCCTGGTGGCTGCTTCGCAACCGACCACGAACACGCCGCGCCCGGTCGCCTCGCGGCGTCCGAGACTGCCGCCGAGCGAAATCGGCTTACCGGTCACTACGCCGGAAGCAGTGCTGCCCTGGTTCATCGAGTAGGTATCCATCATCCACGCCATGATCTTTTCATTGGTGTTGACGTCCGGCGCCGGTATGTCCTTATTGGGGCCGATGATGATGTTGATTTCACTGGTGTAACGACGGGTCATGCGCTGCAGTTCGCCCATCGACAGCGTCTTCGGATCGACCCGAATACCGCCCTTGGCGCCGCCATAGGGAACATTGACTGCCGCGTTCTTGACGGTCATCCAGGCCGACAGCGCCATCACTTCCGACAGCGTGACGTCCTGATGAAAACGCACGCCGCCCTTGCCGGGCCCGCGCGACGTATTGTGCTGCACACGATAGCCCTCGAAGTGGGCGATGCTGCCATCGTCGCGCTCGATCGGCACGTCGACGACCAGGATGCGCTTCGGGCGCTTGAGTGTTTCGACCCAGCGCGCCAGCGATCCGAGGTAAGGTGTGACGCGATCGATCTGCTCCAGATACACGCCCCAAGGGCCGATCTCGCGTTGCGTGAGGTAAGACGGTACTTCGTGTTGATTGGACATGCTGCTACTGCTCCTTGTGGATTCGGGCCGTCGGTACGGCGATGGCGACTAGGAGGCATGCTAGGGCAACGCGGCGCAGTAAATCCAATGCTTTGTGCGCATGTAACTATGCAATTAATGCATGAATGTATCACCCTACCCTTTTGACCGAAGCCTTGCGCTTGCGAGCCAGTATTTTGGCTTGCTCCTCGCTGCGTTGGATCAGGTAGTCCCACAGACGCGATACGATCGGCTTGCCGGGCCGCTGCGCTGACGGGCGCTCGCGATACAGGCGGATTTCCATGTTGACTGCCCATTCGGACTGGCCGCCGTCGGCGCGCGCCAGCTGCTTTTGCTTGACTTCGCGCGTGACCGCAGACTCTGGCAGGAATGCCAACCCGTGGCCTTCGAGCGCCATCATCTTCAAACCTTCTGCCATATCGGTTTCATAGCGTTTGTCGAGATGCAAAGAGCGCTTGGCATCGGCCAGAATCAGCTCGACCATGCGGCCGAGGTAAGCATTGCTGGTATAGGACAGGAAGGGCAGCGGCGACCTGGCGCTGCCCGGCAACAGCAATTCGGGAGTGCCGGTCTTGCCACAGCGCGCATAGGCGCGCAAGGCTTCGCTGCCGAGTGTCAGCATGTCGTAGCGACTGGCGTCGAGCTGGACCGGCTGGCGCGGATGGTGATAGCACAGCAGCAGGTCGCAACCGCCGTCGACCATGGCCATCACAGCATCATGCACATTCAGCGCGATCAGCCGGGTATGCAGCACGCCGAAGCCCGATTCCAGCTCGGTCAACCACTTCGGCATGTACGTCAGCGACAGCGTATGCGGCATCGCGAAATCGATGGTGGTCTGAGCGGTCGGGCGATTACCGCGTAACAGCGCGCGCGCATTGTTGATCTGGCCGAGCATTTCCATTGCCTGTTCATAGAACACTTCGCCGGCCGGCGTCAGCCGTGTCGGATAAGAGGTCCGATCGATCAGGTCCGCGCCCAGCCACGCTTCAAGCGACTGGATACGGCGCGAGAATGCCGGCTGCGTTACATGGCGCAGCTCCGCGGAACGGCTGAAACTGTTGGTCTCGGCCAATGAAATGAAATCTTCCAGCCACTTGGTTTCCATTGCGCTATGGTATTCGGGTTCAATAAGGGAAGCAAAGGCGCGTCTTAGCCTGCGGCGATCGATGGCAATTCGGGCGCGAGCGGCGACGACGAAACGCTGTCCTGCCGCGCCTGCTGCCGCTCCCACATTTGCGCATAGGCGCCGTTCCTGTCGAGTAGCTGAGAATGGGTGCCGCGCTCGATGATGCGACCGTGATCGAGCACCAGGATTTGCGCAGCGTCGGCGATCGTCGACAAGCGGTGCGCGATCACCAGCGTGGTACGGTCGCGCGCGATTTCCTTCAGCTGCGCCTGAATTGCCTGCTCCGCCTTGGAATCGAGCGCCGACGTCGCTTCGTCGAAAATCAGGATCGCCGGATTTTTCAGCAGCGTGCGCGCGATCGCCACCCGTTGTTTTTCGCCGCCGGACAGTTTCAGACCACGCTCACCGACCATGGTCGCATAACCGTCCGGCAGGCTTTCGATGAAATCATGGATATAGGCGGCTTTGGCTGCGGCCACGATTTCCGCCTTGCCGGCGTCGGGTTTGCCGTAGGCAATGTTGTACTCGATTGTGTCGTTGAACAGTACGGTGTCCTGCGGCACGATGCCGATCGCCTTGCGCAGTGAGGTCTGCGTGATGTTGCGCAGATCCTGACCATCGATGGTGATGCCGCCGGTGTTGATGTCGTAGAAGCGGAACAGCAGGCGCGACAGCGTCGACTTGCCGGAACCGCTATGGCCAACCACCGCGGTGGTGGTGCCGGCCGGAATCGTGAAATCGACATCGAACAGGATCTGGCGCTTGGTTTCATAGCTGAAGTCGACATGCGAAAACTTCACTTCGGCACCCGTCACGTCCAGCGGCTTCGCCTGCGGCGTATCGGCCACCTCGCGATGCTGGTCGAGCAGCGCGAACAGCCGCTCCATGTCAGCCAGGCTTTGTTTGATCTCGCGGTAGATGACGCCGAGAAAATTCAGCGGGATATAGAGCTGGATCATGAACGCATTGACCAGCACCAGGTCGCCCAGCGTCATTTGGCCGTCGATCACCCCTTGCGTTGCGCGCCAGAGAATCAGCGTGACCGCGATCGCGATGATCAGCGACTGTCCGGTATTGAGCAGCGACAGCGAGGTCTGCGACTTCACCGCCGCGGTTTCCCAGTTTTGCATGCTGTGGTCGTAACGGCGTGCTTCATAGTCTTCGTTGCCGAAATACTTAACCGTCTCGTAGTTGATCAGCGAATCGACCGCGCGCGTGTTCGCTTTCGAATCGAGGTCGTTCATGGTGCGCCGGAAATGGGTGCGCCATTCGGTCACCGCGACGGTAAAGCCGATGTAGACAATCAATGCAATGAAGGTGATGCCGGCAAACCAAATGTCGTAATGCAGCACCAGATAGCCGATTACCAGGGTGATCTCGACCAGTGTCGGCAGGATGCTGTACAGCGTGTACGACACCAGAGAAGAAATGCCGCGCGAGCCGCGCTCGATATCGCGCGTCATGCCACCGGTCTGGCGATTCAGGTGAAAGCGCAGCGACAGCGAATGCAAGTGGCGGAACACCTGCAGCGCAATCGTGCGCACCGCGCTTTGCGTGACCTTGGCGAACACGAATTCGCGCAATTCCGTGAACATGGTGGTGCACAGGCGCAACACACCATACGCAACCAGTATGCCAACCGGCAGCACCAGCAAGGCTTGTGGATTGTCCGGCCGGATCGCCATGTGATCGATCAGCGATTTCAGCACCAGCGGCACACCGACATTGGCGAGCTTGGCACTGATCAGAAAGATCAATGCCAGCAACACGCGCCATTTATAGGTCCACAGATAGGGGAACAGGGTCTTCAGCGTCGCCCAGTCGTTGCGGGTGCCCTGATTGGCAGGCGGCAGGGGCGAGGATACGGGATAACGGCGCATGGAATTTGGTCAACGGAATCGTTTATGCTTGGGCTTTGAAGATTGTAGCCTAGGGACCGTTCTTCAACAGGCATCGCATACAGAGAGGAAAACGATCATGCCAAACAAACACCTAACGACCCTGCCTGAGGGAAAAGTGCCGCAATTGCGGGTCATGCCGATGCCGGCCGATGCGAATGTGCATGGTGACGTCTTCGGCGGCTGGATCATGGCGCAAGTCGACATTGCCGGTTCATTGCCGGCGGTGCGGCGCGCGAACGGTCGCGTGGCGACAATCGCCGTGAATTCCTTTCTGTTCAAGCAACCGGTGTTCGTGGGTGATCTGCTGTCGTTCTATGCGGACATCGTCAAGGTCGGCAACACATCGATCACTGTCAATGTGGAAGTCTATGCAGAACGCAATCGGCTACAGGTGGAAACGGTCAAAGTCACCGAAGCCACGCTGACCTACGTCGCCACCGACGCCGAGCGCCAGCCGCGCCAGATTCCACCGTTGACAGAGTAACGGCTTTTCATGCAATCCGGCCGCCGAATTTTTCTGGCGCATTGCGCGCGCCTGCTGTCGCTGAGCGCGCTGTCTGCAGCATTTCCTGGTTTCGCGCTCGGCCGGACGAGCAGCTATCCGTTCAGCCTCGGCGTCGCGTCCGGCTCGCCGCGCGCGACCGGTGTCGTATTGTGGACGCGCGTGCTGCCCGATCCGTCGAATGTGCAATCGGCGGGCACGCAACCGTATACCGTGCAATGGGAGATGGCGGAAGACCATGCCTTCAGGCGCATTGCCGCCAAGGGCAGCGCCGCCGCGCTGCCGGAACTCGCGCATAGCGTGCATGTCGATGTCGCCGGCCTGCGGCCCGACCGCTGGTACTGGTACCGCTTCCTGCTCGGCGATGCCGTAAGCCCGATCGGACGCACGCGCACCGCGCCGGCCATCGATACGATGCCGGCGTCGCTGCGCGTCGCGGTTGCCTCGTGTCAGCACTGGGAATTCGGTCATTACGCCGCGCATCGGCACATCGCGGCGGAAGCGCCGGACTTGGTGGCGTTTCTCGGCGATTACATCTACGAATGGGGGCCGTACGAGCTCGTGCACCCGGTCGCGCCGCGCCGGCGCAGCAACGAAAGCACGACGCTGGCCGACTACCGTGCACGCTATGCGCAGTACAAGAGCGATCCGCAGTTGCAAGCCGCGCATCTGGCGGCGCCGTGGATCATCACCTGGGATGATCACGAAGTCGCCAACGATTACGGCAGCGATCGCGACGAACGGCTCGACGCGGACTTCCTTACGCGCCGCGCCGCCGCGTACCAGGCTTTCTACGAACACATGCCGGTGCGCTTGTCGGCACTGCCAGCCGGTGCGCAACGCTTTGCGCATTTGCGCATCCACGAGCGTTATGACTGGGGGCGGCTGGCGCAATTCCATGTTCTCGACGACCGGCAATACCGCTCCTATCACGCCTGCTCGCCGGCCGGACGCGGCGGCTCGACATCGGTTGCCGCAATTTGCACCGAACGCGGCGAGACGACGCGCACCCTGCTCGGCGCTGAGCAGGAGGCCTGGCTCGACAACGGTTTCGCGACTTCGCAAGCGCGCTGGAATTTCATCGCGCAACAGACGCTGATGGCGCAATGCTCACAATTGCCGATCGCGAAGCAGGATGACGGGCGCTTCTGGACGGACGGCTGGGACGGTTACCCTGCCGCACGCCGGCGACTGCTCGACAGTCTCGGCAAACATCGCGTCAGCAATCCGGTTGTGCTGTCGGGCGACGTGCATACCTTTTATGCCGCGGATCTGAGGGCGGATTTCAACCGGCCAGCATCGGCCGACAATCCGGTGATTGCGACTGAGTTCTGCGGCACGTCGGTGACATCGAGTTCGCGCCCGCAAACACGCACCGATCAGTATGTCGCGCACAATCCGCATATCAAATACGGACGCAGCGACCGCCGCGGCTTCATGCTGTTGGAAGTGACGCCATCCCGCACTGGCGTGCGTTTTCAGGGGTTGGACGACGTGCAGCAGGCGGAGTCGGGTGTATCGACGGTGGCGCGCTTCATCGTCGACGACGGCAGAGCGGGATCGACGCAAACCGGTTGAGCGCCACAAAAAACAAACCGCCTGACATGCAGGCGGTTTGTTTTTTCAGATCGGGCGGCGCATCACGCGGCCTTTTTCTCGTCACGCAGCTCGCGGCGCAGGATCTTGCCGACGTTCGTCTTCGGCAATTCGTCGCGGAACTCGATGTACTTCGGCTTCTTGTACGCGGTGAACTGCTCCTTGCAGTAGCTCATCAGCTCATCGACAGTCAACGATGCATCCTTGCGCACCACGAACAGCTTGACCGCTTCGCCGGAATTGGCATCCGGCACGCCGATGCACGCGCATTCGAGCACGCCCGGATGCGCGGCGACCACCGCTTCGATTTCGTTCGGATACACGTTGAAACCGGACACCAGGATCATGTCTTTCTTGCGATCGACGATCTTCACATAACCGCGCTCGTCCATTACGCCGACGTCGCCCGATTTGAAGAAACCATCCGGCGTCATCACTTTCGCCGTTTCATCCGGCCGGTTCCAGTAACCGACCATCACCTGCGGGCCGCGGATCGCGATTTCGCCCGGCTGGCCGTTCGGCACGGCCTTGCCGTCATCGTCGAGAATCACGATGTCGGTCGACGGAATCGGCAATCCGATTGAACCTGAGAACTCCGTTGCGTCGGCCGGATTGATCGTCGCCGACGGCGCGGTTTCGGACAAACCGTAACCTTCGATGATCGGGCAACCGGTGATCTTCAACCATTTGTCGTTGACCGCCTTCTGCACGGCCATGCCGCCGCCGTTGCAAATCTTGAGTCCGGAAAAATCCAGCTTGGCGAAATCGGCGTTGTTCAACAAACCGTTGTACAAGGTGTTCACCGCCGGCAGCAGGTTGAACCTGTATTTGCCCAGCTCCTTCACGAAGCCGGGAATGTCGCGCGGATTCGGAATCAGGATGTTCATTGCTCCCCAGCGCGTGCCCATCAGGCAGCACGCCGTCAACGCAAAGATGTGATACAGAGGCAGTGCGCAGACGATCGTCAGCGGATCGATCTTCGGCTCGTGCTGCAGAGCAGGCTGCGCCCAGGCGTCGTTCTGCAGCACATTGGCGATCACGTTGCGGTGCGAGAGCGTGGCGCCTTTCGAGACGCCGGTGGTACCGCCGGTGTACTGCAGGAAGGCCACGTCGTCATGGCCGAGATCGACCGGCTTGAGCGCCATGCGGCCACCGTCGGCGAGCGCCTGCTTGAAGCGCGTGGCATTCGGCAGCGAGAACGCCGGCACCATCTTCTTGACGTTGCGCACGACGAAATTGACCAGCAGGCCTTTGACGCCACCCAGCATTTCGCCCATGCTGGCCACCACCACATGCTTGACCTTGGTCTTGGCGATCACCTGCTCCAGCGTGGTCGCAAAATTTTCGAGGATGATGATGGCTTCGGCGCCGGAGTCGTTCAGCTGATGCTCCAGCTCGCGCGGCGTATACAACGGATTGACGTTGACCACTGTATAGCCGGCGCGCAGCACGGCGGCGATCGCAATCGGATACTGCAATACGTTGGGCATCATCAGCGCCACACGCGCGCCCTTCTTCAGACCGCGCCCCTGCAGCCAGGCACCCAACCTCTTCGACTGCGCGTCGACTTCCGCATAGGTGAGGATCTTGTCCATGCAGACATATGCGTTGCGCGATGCGAATTTGCGGAAGGATTCCTCCAGCAGATGTACCAGCGAACGGTATTGCGTGTAATCGATGTCCGCCGGAACGCCCTCGGGATACGACTTAAGCCAAATTTTTTCCATCGTCTGCCTCTTGTCTTGTTTTGGTAGGGTGTAGGGTAGCGGCCGCCTCAAAAACGAACGACCGATTCTTTTTTTGTCAGCATAGATGCTATCGGTCACCGCTTGCTCATGCAAGTCTTTTAATCGATATCAGAGTAATCCTTCTAGGCACTGCCTGCTATTGCGACGCAGCAATATCGCCGCCGGTAATCGTACATGATGCTTGCGCAATCGACGTAAAAAAAGCGACCGCCGCAGGTCGCTTTTTATCAGGTGTGCGGCTCAATGCGTATGCATGTCATGCGCATTGCCGGCGGTGAGCGATGGTGTTTGCGCAAAACTCGCCAGCCGCCGATGCCGCTCGGTCTTATCGAGCATCGACAATGCGCGCACCGCTTCATAGAATCTGCTCATGCTCTTCTGCTGCGCCAGCAGCGCGCGGAAACCCGGAACGAGATCATGATAGGTTGCGATGGCCGACAGATGCGCGTTCGACAAGGGCTCGGCGAACCAGCGATCATAGCCGCTGTAGCCGCCCCAGCTTTCTTTCAGCACCAGGTATTCTTCCTTGAGCGTTTCGAAAATCTCGGCCTTTTCCTTGCGCTTTTCGGCATTGCTGATGTCGCGCTCATACACGGCTTGCAGCGTCTTGCGATGCTTCATCAGCAACGCCAGGAAATCGCGTTTGCGCCCCTCGTACGCGGCATACATCGCGCGCATCTTGTCGTCGCCATGCAGCGCCATCCAGCGCTCGACGCCGGCCTCCTCGACCGCCACCGCGAACGATTCGTTGAAACTCGAATCGCCCGGCACATACACCATCTGGTGCGCAAGCTCATGGAATACCAGGCGTGCAAGTTCACCGTCCGGATACAGGATGAAAGTCGACAGCACCGGATCCTTGAACCAGCCGAGTGTCGAATAGGCCGGCACACCCGATACTTCGACGTCGTATTTTTCCGCGCGCAGTTCGGACGCGTACGATTGCGCCTCGTCCTTGCTGTAGTAGCCGCGATACTTCACGCAGCCGGCGACCGGGAAGCACCATTGCAGTGGCTCCAGCGATAACTCCGGCGTCGCCACCACGTTCCACATCACGAACGGGCGTTTGAGATCGGCGTAGGTGGTGTAGCTGTCATTGTCCGGCAGGCCGAGTTCGCGCGCAGCGAACGCGCGGATTTCCTTGACCCGCGTGAGCTTGCCCTTGAGTTTGTCTCCAGTGTCCGGATTGGCGAGCCAGTCGTCGATCGGACGCGCCTCCGACAGCAGCGAAAACTGCCCGTGCGCCGCCTGCACAAAGTAACCGACCTGGGCACAACCGCCCACCAACGCCGCCACAACGCAAAACACCAGGGCTTGCCACTTCATCTTCACTCCTGCACTCTCTCCACCTGCACCAGCACGTCGTAAAACGTCGGCGCGTTACCCATGTCGGTCAAACGCTGGCTAGTCACTTCGTTGGCGTTCTTGCCATCGGTGGTGAATTTTTTCCACCAGACGGACAAGCCCACCACCAATCCCTGGCGTGCCTTGTCGGTCACGCGCGCTTTCGCGACGAACGACCCGCGCGCGTTGTAGATGCGTACCTGGTTGCCGTTTTCAATGTCCCGCTCCGCCGCATCGGCAGGATGGATATCGAGATGCGGTTCGCCTTCCGTCGCGCGCAGACTCTCTACATTGATGAAGGTACTATTGAGAAAGTTCCTGGCGGGAGGAGAAATCATTGCCAGAGGATAGCGCTTCGCCAACTCCGGGTTGCTGGCGCGCGATTCGTAAGGCGCGATATACGACGGCAGCGGATCGAGTCCGTCCGCGGCCATACGTGCAGAATAGAATTCGCACTTGCCGGACGGCGTAGCAAAACCGCCATGCGCGAACGGCGCATCGGGCAGATTCAGTTTTTGCCACCCCTTGCGCTTGAGCGACTCCCAATCGAAATGCACGGCGCGCACATCCTTCGCATTAAAGGCCTGCGCTGCGATCTCGTCATCGCTCTCCTTGAAACAAGGATCGTCAAAGCCCATGCGGGCGGCAAGCAGGCGAAAGATTTCGGTATTCGGCTTGGCTTCGCCGAGCGGCGCGATTGCTGCATTATTGGCCATCATGTACAAGTGGCCATAGGTGGAATGGATGTCGACATGCTCCAACTGCGTCGTCGCCGGCAGCACGATGTCCGCATAATCGGCGGTATCGGTTTGGAAATGCTCGAGCACGACCGTAAACAGATCTTCACGCGCAAAGCCCTGCGCGACCTTCGGCGACTCCGGCGCGACCGCGACCGGGTTCGAGTTGTACACGATCAGCGCCTCGACCTGTGGCCCGAATTCCGGCGATGCGGCGCGCAACAACTCGTCGCCGATAGTGCTCATATTGATCGTGCGCGTGTGCCGCGGCAGCAGATCGGGCCGCTGCAACGCACGATCGTTTTTCGGAAAGCTATCCGATGACGACAGTTGCACGCCGCCGGCCGCGTGCCGCCATGCACCGACCAGCGCCGGCAGGCAGGCGATATTGCGCACGGCCATGCCGCCGCCGTGCACCCGCTGCAAGCCGTAATTGACGCGAATCGCGACCGCATCGCCTTGCCTTGCGGCGCGGCCATATTCGCGCGCCAACTGTTCAACTTCATCGACGCCGATGCCGCAGGTAGCGGCGGTGCGCTGCGGCGTCCACTCCCTCACGCGTTCCTTCAACTGCTCGAAGCCCAGCGTATGGTGCGCGATGTAATCCTCATCGAGCAGATTCTCCGCGATCAGCACGTGCATCATGCCAAGCGCGAGCGCGGCATCGGTGCCGGGCAGCAGCGCGATGTGCTGATGGCATTTCTCGGCTGTCAGCGAGCGGTACGGATCGATCGCAATCAGTTTCGCCCCACGCCGCTTCGCCTCCTGCGCGCGCATCCAGAAATGCAGGTTGGATGCGATCGGATTACCGCCCCAAATCAGAATCAGCTTGGCATTCTGGAATTGCTCGACATCGGTGCCGACGCGCGCGCCGATCGTGTACTTGTAGCCGGCGGCACCAGCCGAGGCGCAGATCGTGCGATCGAGCAGCGATGCGCCAAGCTTGTGAAAAAAGCGCGCGGCCATCGACTCGCCTTGCACCAATCCCATGGTGCCGCAATAGCTATACGGAACAATCGCCTGCGCATCGCGCGCGGCGATGTCCTTCAATCGTGCCGAAATGATGTTCAGCGCCTCGTCCCAGCTGATACGCTCGAATTTCCCGTCGCCTTTCCTGCCGACGCGTTTCAGCGGATGCAGCAGGCGGTCCTTGTGATAAGTGCGTTGCGTGTAGCGCGAGACCTTGGTACACAGCGCGCCGGCCGTGGTCGGGTGATCGGGGTCGCCGCGCACCTCGGTCGCCACGCCATCCTGCACGGTGACCAATAATGCGCAAGTGTCCGGGCAATCATGCGGACAGACCGCGCGTACCGTTGAAGTTGTCATCGAATATTCCCAAAATGCGCCGGCCGGCTCTTGTGGAAGCCGTCCGGAATAAAGTCTTCCCTGCGATACGGAGAAGATAAACCTTTTGCGCGCTGCCGATAACAACGGCGCGCATTTGCACTGGTTAAAACACGCGTTACCGGCCTCAGCGTAATATACCGCTATTGCGCGACATGCGCATGCCGAGGAGCAATCGTGCGCGCACGATGAAATATGTGGAGACAGCAATGAAGTTGATCGACCCGATTATCGAATTTCATTCCGAATTGCAACGGATCCGGCGCGATATTCACGCGCACCCAGAATTGTGTTTCGAAGAGCAGCGCACCGCCGATGTCGTTGCGGAAAAGCTGACCGCATGGGGCATTCCGATATTGCGCGGCATGGGGGTGACCGGCGTGGTGGGCATTATCAAAAAAGGGGCAAGTTCACGCGCGATCGGTTTGCGCGCCGACATGGACGCATTGCCGGTACAGGAGATCAATGCTTTCGCGCATGCATCCAGACACGCCGGCAAGATGCACGCATGCGGCCATGACGGACATGTGGCGATGCTGCTCGGCGCCGCGCATTATCTGTCGCAGCATCGCAATTTCGATGGCACGGTGTATCTGATTTTTCAGCCGGCCGAAGAAGGCGGCGGCGGTGCGCGCCGCATGATGGACGACGGCTTGTTCGACCAGTGTCCGATGGATGCGGTGTTCGGCATGCACAACTGGCCGGGCGTCGCAGTCGGCACGTTCGGCGTGACGGCGGGCCCGATGATGGCATCGTCCAATGAATTCGAAGTTGTCGTCAAAGGTAAAGGCGCGCATGCCGCGCAGCCACACAAGGGCATCGATCCAATCATGGTCGCGATCCAGATCGCGCAAAGCTGGCAGACCATCGTCACCCGCAACAAGAGTCCGATCGATGCCGCAGCGTTGTCGATCACGCAGATTCATGCCGGCAGCGCGACCAACGTGATTCCTGACGAAGCGACGCTGATCGGCACCGTGCGCACTTTCAGCACCGAAGTGCTGGACCTGATTGAAAACCGCATGCGCGCGATCGCCGAGCATACCGCGACCGCATTCGACGCCGAAGTTGACTTCCATTTCAAGCGCAACTACCCGCCGCTCATCAATCACGCGAAGGAAACTGCATTCGCGGTGGAGGTGATGAAGTCGGTCGTCGGCGATAGCCATGTCGATGCGCAGGTCGAGCCGACCATGGGCGCAGAGGATTTCGCCTTCATGCTGCAGGAAAAACCCGGCTGCTATGTTTTTATCGGCAACGGCGAAGGCGATCACCGCACAGCCGGCCATGGTCTCGGTCCCTGCAACCTGCACAATCCCAGCTATGATTTCAACGACGAGTTACTGCCGCTCGGCGCGACCTACTGGGTGCGGCTGGCAGAGTCGTATCTGCGCAGCGCCTGACGCGCATCGATGACATCGTCCCCGATCGTAGCAGCCGCGGCATCGCATGCATCAACATTCGCCGCCATCGCGCTGGCGAACATCGCGCGCGAATACCCGAACAAACCGGAACACGTGCTCAACGACGCCGCGGATATGCGCGCGCCGCACACGCTGCATCCGGTGTTCTACGGCAGCTACGACTGGCATTCCAGCGTGCATATGCATTGGTTGCTGGCGCGATTGTTGCGCTGCTATGCGGAACTGCCGGAACGCGCGCGCATTCAAGCACTCTTCGATAAACACTTCACCACTGCGAATGTGGCGTCGGAACTTGCCTACCTCCGTCATCCCGCGCACAGATCATTCGAACGCACCTATGGCTGGGCGTGGCTGCTGAAGCTGCAACATGAATTGACCGCGCTCGCGCAAACCGAACCGCGCGCAAGTGCGTGGCGCGATGCGTTGCAGCCGCTGACCGAGCTGCTAGTCGAAAGCTATCTGGCATTCCTGCCTCTCGCGCAATTTCCGATTCGCGCCGGCACGCACACCAACAGCGCGTTCGGCCTGTTGTTCGCGCTCGATTATGCCGAAGGGATTCAGCATCTTGCGTTGCGCAAGCTGATCGCACTCAAGGCCAACGCCTGGTTTGGCCGCGACCGCCGCTATCCAGCCTTCTATGAACCGGGTGGCGACGATTTTCTATCCGGCGGCTTGCTGGAGGCGGCGCTGATGCAGCGCGTGGTGGATGGCTGCAGTTATGCCGACTGGTGGGAAGTGTTTTGCCCGGCGCCGCACGAGCTGCCGGTGTGGCTGACGCCGGTCGCGGTCAGCGACCGCTCCGACCCGAAACTCGCGCATCTGGATGGCTTGAATCTGTCGCGTGCATGGTGCTGGAAAATGCTAGAACCGCAACTGCCGCCGGCCTTGCGTGCGCCGGTCAATACCGCGATCGATGCGCATTTGTCGATCTCACTGCCTCACGCGATACACGGCGATTATGCCGGCACACACTGGCTCGCAAGTTTTGCGCTACTTGCTCTGACCGAAGCTTAGGAAAACCTGTTCTGCGTTCTCGGGCAACATGCGTACGGCGCGTTCACGCAGCAGACGAATATCGCCATACCAGGCCTCCGCCGTTTCACCGGTATTATCGGTATCGGTCAGTACGCCGACGCCGATTAGCTTGCCGGGTTTTTCGCCAAAGGCCCGTTCATAATCGTCGACGATGTTGCGCGTGAAATCACGCCATTCGCCGATGCCGTGGGCGCCTTGCGCCGCTACCACCATCTTGATGCGGCCGCTGTGCGTGCTGCGGATCACGGTGCCGACCGGCGCCTTGTTTTCCCAGATATACATCAACGTCGCATACGGAAAATCATGGCCGGTGACGACTTTCGCCGTTTCGAACAGGATCTGATCGGCAAAAGGCAACGCACCCTTGTCGCCGTCGAAGCCGAGAATGATGCGCACCGGCGAATCTTCGGTCGCGCGCTGCGTGTTGTCTGCACTCTTTACCAGTCCGGCAATCTTCCATTGCCAATGCAGCCACGGTCGATTTATCGGATCGATGCTGACTTGATGCATCAAGCCGGACGATGCGCCTTCCGCGCGCGCATGCAGCACCGTCCTGTTTTCCTTGTTCACCAACTCGTAGTGGGTTTGCTTCTTGGTACGCAGGATCACCAACTGCTCCCACCCTTCGGGCAGACCGCCGGCCTGGTTACCCGAAAAAACCGCCAGAGAGGAATCGACCGGAGGGGGTGATGTCGCAGGCTGCAGCGCACATCCGGTCATCGAAAAAAGCAGTGCAAACGGAACAATAAGGCGATTCATGTCGTTATCGGGAAGCCGCGCGGTGCGGCCATCATGCACTCATTAGGCCGCAGATAGCCCGGTGATTCTGGATGACTGGATTGTATAGCGGGGCGGCTGCGTAGCGTCCGCTAATCCGCTGGCGGATGGCATTTCATGAATAAATTGCCAACGAGTTTGATGGTATTTTGCAACAATCTCCCGATGTGCGATGCTGACGACGGTGGCGCTCGGCAGTTCCTGCAAGACCAGCGCGTATAGTCGTTCCTCAGTTTCCGCATCGAGCGCGCTGGTCGCTTCGTCGAGAAATAGCATCTGGGGCCGCATCAACAACACGCGCACAAATGCCAGGCGCTGCTGTTCGCCCGGCGACAGGCGCTGACTCCAGTTGTCGGTATCATCGAGCGTATCCGCCAGATGCGCGAGCCTGCACAACGCCAGAAAATGCCGAATCGCCGTGTCCTTGTACGCGTCCTCCGCGGCCGGATAGGCAACCGCCGCACGCAGCGTGCCGATCGGCAGATAGGCTTTTTGCGGCAGAAACAGCAGCGTCGCATCGCTCGGGATCTCAATACTGCCGGAACCGTAAGGCCAGATGCCCGCGATTGCCCGGAACAGCGTCGACTTGCCGCAGCCTGACGGGCCAGCCACAAGGATGCGCTGTCCGAATCGCATGTCGGCCGACAGCGGTCGCGTCAAGACGGCCCCAGCCGGCAATTGCAATGTCACGCCGTCGAGCAGAATCGCTTCGACGTTGTTGCGCGTGACCGCGATGCCGGCGGCCTGTGTGCGCGCCGCCGTAACCGCAGCATGAAAACCCGCAAGACGATTGACGCTCGCTTTCCAGCTCGCCAGCGAACTGAATGCATTGATGAACCACGATAGCGCTTCCTGTACGTGACCAAAAGCCGAGCTAATCTGCATCAGTCCGCCAAGCATGATGGCGCCAGAAAAATAACGCGGCGCCCCGACCAGGAATGGAAAGATGATCGCGAACTGCGCATAGAAATTCGACGCCACATTGAGTCGCTTGGTGGTGAGCATGATCGCCCACCAATTGTTCCAGATACGCGCGAAGCGGCTACGCAGCTGCACCTGTTCCTGCGTCTCGCCGCGATACAACGCGACCGCCTCCGCATGTTCGCGTATGCGCACCAGTCCAAAACGGAAATCGGCTTCATAGCGCTGCTGGTTGAAGCTTTGCAACACCAGCGGCTTGCCGATCCACCACACCATCGCCGAACCGATGCCGGCATACGCAATCGCGAACCACACCATATAACCGGGAATGGTCCACTGTTGCGCGCCCAGCATGAACGACAACGGGCCGCTCACTGACCACAGGATGCCGACGAAGGACACCAGCGACACCACGCTCGACAGCAAGCCAAGCGACAGCGCGAGCGAGCCGCTGGTGAGAAAACTCAGGTCTTCGGCAATGCGCTGGTCAGGATTGTCGGCGGAGCGCGTCTGCTCGATGCGGTAATAGGCCTGCTTGTCGAGCCAGCTATCGAGATACTGGCGCGTCATCCAGCCGCGCCAACGCATTTCGAGCGCCTGCGTCAGATACACGCGGTAGATCGCCACCGCGATGTAAATGAAAGCAAGATACGAAAATCGCCACAGCTGCTCCTTGAATACCGCGAAGTCCTTGTTCTCCAACGCGTTATAGAAATCGCGATTCCAGGTATTGAACTGTACGTCGAGATACACCATCGCCAGTGCAAGCGCGATCACGGTGGCGAGCAGGCCACGCGCCTTCCACTTTTCTTCCGAATTCCAGTAGGGCTTGATCAGGTTCCATACGGCGCGCCAGTCGGTGCGTTCGCGAAGCGTGGCAGTCATGGTTGAATGCATCAGGGTAATTGGTCCGGGCCGTCTCCGACGCGCTTGCCGGGATTCATGCGTTCCAGCGCAAGCAAGGCAGCCGACTGGTCCGCGTTCGGCACCAATTCCACAATACTGCGATAACACTGCGCCACCAGCTCGGTCACCGGCAATTGCACGCCGCCTGCCGCGGCCGCGATCAACACGTTTTCCAGATCCTTGGTCTGGCTTTTCACCTGGCCGCCCGGCATGAAATTACGCTCCAGCATACGCTGGCCATGCACGTCGAGAATGCGGCTTTCCGCAAAACCACCGCGAATCGCGTTCCGCACCGCAGCCGGATCGGCGCCTCCAGCCTGCGCCAGCAACAAGGCTTCGGCGACGATGCTAAGCGTACCGCCGACGATCAACTGGTTGCACAGCTTGGCGATTTGCCCGCAACCCGCCGGCCCCACGCGCGTCGGCCTGCCCATGATTTGCAGCACCGGTTCGACGCGCGCGAAATCGGCGACACTGCCGCCCGCCATGATCGCCAGCGATCCGGCTTCGGCACCGAGCACGCCGCCGGATACCGGCGCATCGATGAATGCGACGCCTTGGGCTGCCAGCCTGGCATGGAAATCCTGAGCTTCCGACTGTCGCGTCGAACTCATATCGATCCACAACGATCCGGCGCGCACTCCCGGCAGTGCCATGTCGATCACCTGGCCGACGATCGGCCCCGCCTCCAGCATCGTAATGATGATATCGGCTTCGCGCACCGCATCAGCGGGATTATCGACGACCCGTGCATTTAGCAACGCAAGCGCATCGGCCGTCGCCCGCGTGCGATTCCACGCGATCACGGAATGACCGGCCTGCAAAAGACGGGACGCCATCGGCTTGCCCATCAAGCCGATGCCGAGAAAAGCTATAGTTTGCATTGGCGCAGCTATACTCACGTTCGTCTCCTCGTGCGGATTCATTTCATTGCATAATGGTGCGTCATCATCTCAAAAAAACCAACTCCCATGTCGACGAGCGAAATACACGCCTTGTTCGAGACGCCCATGTTGTTGGGGGAATGCCCTCTATGGCATCCCGATGAAGCCGCGCTGTACTGGATCGATATCGCCGGCCAGGCGATTCACCGCCTGCACCCGGAAAGCAGAGTCCACCATTCATGGTCGTTGCCGTCGGAGCCCGGCTGCATTGCGCACTGCGCCGGCGGTGGGTTGATCGTCGCAATGCGTTCCGGCCTCGCGCTGCTCGACACCATCGGCGGGACATTGAACCCGATAGCCGATGCACCTTACGACGCGACGCAGATGCGCTTCAATGACGGCCGCTGCGATGCCGCCGGCCGTCTATGGGCCGGAACGCTGTACGACCCACGCACTGAACCGAAAGGATCGCTGTTCTGCATCGAACGCGGCGTCATCCGCAACGCCGGCAACCCGGTCACGGTGTCGAACGGTGTCGCATTTAGCATCGACAATCGCACGCTGTATCACGCCGATACCACCGCGCATCGCATCATGGCTTACGAATTCGATCTGGCCGGCGGCCGTATCGGAAACGGCCGCGTATTCCAGGAGTTTTCCAAGGACAAATCGCAACACTACGGCGGCCGCCCCGACGGCGCCGCAGTCGATAGTGAGGACGCGTACTGGTGCGCAATGTATGAAGGCGGGCGACTGTTGCGTTTGGCGCCTTCCGGAGAAATACTGCAGGAAATTACATTACCGGTACGTTGCCCGACCATGCTCGCGTTCGGTTGTGAAGATTTGTGCACCTTGTACGTCACGACGGCACGTCACAAGCGCCCGCCGGAAGAACTGGCCGAGTACCCGTTATCTGGTTGTGTGCTGAGCTTGCGGGTCGACGTTCCCGGCCATGTCGAATCCGCTTACATCATATAGCTGATGGCACAATACGCGATACCTACCTATCTATTAGCGCTCGACCAGGGCACGACGAGTTCGCGCGCGATCCTGTTCGACCATGGGGGCCGGGTGTGCGGGCTGGCGCAGCAGGAGTTCCGGCAGCACTTCCCGCACTCCGGCTGGGTCGAGCACGATGCCAACGATATCTGGCGCAGCCAGCTGGCGGTCGCGCGCGATGTACTGCGGCAGGCCGGCGTGCCGGCCACCGCGATCGTCGCGCTCGGCATCGCCAACCAGCGCGAAACCGTGGTGCTGTGGGACCGCGCCAGCGGCGAGCCGGTCGCGCCGGCGATCGTCTGGCAAGATCACCGCACCGCCGGCGCGTGCGACGCATTGCGCGCGCAAGGCCGGGCCGACGTCTTCCAGCGCAAGACCGGCCTGGTGCTCGATGCGTACTTTTCCGGCACCAAGCTGCAATGGTTGCTCGACCACGTGCCGGGCGCCCGGCAACGGGCCACGCGCGGCGAACTCGCGTTCGGCACCGTCGACGCGTGGCTGGTCTACAAGCTGTGCGGCGCCCATGTGACCGATGCCAGCAATGCGTCGCGCACGCTGCTATTCGACATCCATGCGCAACAATGGGATGACGAGCTGCTGGCCTTGCTCGACGTGCCAGCCGGCGTGCTGCCGCGGGTAGTGCCCAGCAGCGGCGTCGTCGGCCACACCGCGGCCGACTGGTTCGGCGCGCCGATTCCGATTGCCGGCATCGCCGGCGACCAGCAGGCGGCCACGTTCGGCCAGGCCTGCCACCGGCCGGGCATGGCGAAGAACACCTACGGCACCGGCTGCTTCCTGCTGATGAATACCGGCCGGCAAGCGATCGCCTCGCGCAACCAGCTGCTGACCACGATCGGATGGAACATCGGTCAGCAAACCGATTATCTGCTCGAAGGCAGCGTGTTCAACGCCGGCGCCGCGGTGCAATGGTTGCGCGACGGGCTCGGCCTCATCGGCCATGCGGCCGAGGTCGAAGCGCTCGCCGCCAGCGTGCCGGACACCGGCGGGGTCTTCTTCGTGCCGGCGTTTGCCGGGCTGGGGGCGCCGTACTGGGATGCGTATGCGCGCGGCACGCTGGTGGGCATCAGCCGCGGCACGACCAAGGCGCATATTGCGCGGGCGACGCTGGAGGCGATTGCATACCAGAGCGCCGAGGTGCTGCAGGCGATGCAGCGCGACGCCGACCTGGCGCTGACCGAGCTGCGGGTCGACGGCGGTGCGGCGCGCAACGATTTGCTGATGCAGTTCCAGGCCGACGTACTGGGGGTGCCGGTGGTGCGGCCGGTGGTGACCGAGACCACTGCGCTGGGGGCTGCGTACCTGGCCGGCCTGGCGGTCGGTTACTGGGACTCGCAACAGGAAATAGCCGCGCAATGGCAAATCGAGCGCCGCTTCGAACCGGCGATGTCGGCCGACGAGCGGGAGCAACGCCTCGCCCAATGGCGACGCGCGGTCGGGCGCGCGAGGGCATGGATCAATTGATTCATTGCACCACCTCTGGCAACACGATACTCAAAGCCGCTGAAGCGGAAAGCAATCCTGATCGGAGACCGAAGATGTATAGAGTTGAACTTTGGGGAAAAGTCATCACAGCAAGTATCGCTGCCGCGCTGTATTCGGCGGCGCATGCAGCCGATACGCTATCCGTCGAACTTGGAGGTGGCAACCAGACCAGAATCGCTCGTATCAGCTTGCAGTCGAAATGGGACGCTCAATGGTGGCGCTCAAATGGTACACATATCGGCGGATACTGGGATTTCAGCCTGGCACAATGGCGCGGAGACAGATTTCAAAATGTCGTAGGCCAGCGGCAGAATATTACCTCAGTGAGCATTACGCCTGTTTTCCGGTTCCAGAACAACACCCTTAAGGGTTTCTATGTAGAAGCCGGCATCGGCGCACATCTGCTTTCGGAACTCTACAACAACAATGGCCACCGACTCTCGACGAGCTTTCAGTTCGGCGATCACCTCGGTATCGGTTACGTATTCCCAAGCACGTTGGATCTGGGATTGCGGATCCAGCATTTTTCAAACGGCAGCATCAAGCAGCCAAACGACGGCGTGAATCTTATGGTTGTGAGAGTCGCTTATCAATTCTAGCATCAGCGTCGGGCATCGCATATTGATCGCCCAATACAAAAAGCCCTAGTTCGATTGAACTAGGGCTTCTCGCGAATACAAGCCTGACGATAACCTACTTTCACACTGGTTGCAGCACTATCATCGGCGCGAAGTCGTTTCACGGTCC